>ERZ808024.113-NODE-113-length-76537-cov-9.185417_pt1 | contig 76537 bp, 83 predicted proteins | sample MGYA00380181_ERZ808024 | MGnify/ENA primary metagenome ERZ808024 (study PRJEB31490, sample SAMN06133413) | mouse gut metagenome | isolation source: Z2_1 | host: mice | place: China: Chengdu | collected 2015-05 ...
ACGCCGATTGACAACAACGACGCAGATGGAAAATCAGGCAAGTTATATGGCTGGTTACTTATTATTCGGTGTACTAGATGCTTAAGCTTGTATCTGCTGATCGTAACAAGGGTAAAGGTAGTTAATGACTGCCTTTTTCTTTTTTTCTAAAATTAGAAAACATATGTTATCAATTAACAGATGTTATCCGATATATATCATGTAACAAGATTTATGTATTTTTTAGAAATGAGGTGATACAGTGAAAAATGATTGTATAACGCCAAGTGAAAGTGAATGGATCATTATGGAAGTGTTCTGGGAGAACGAGACGCCTTTGACATCGTCAACAGTGATTCAAAAGCTTCAAGGGAAATTAGATATGACTCCCAAAATGGTTCGGGTATTAATGAATCGATTATGCCAAAAAGGAATCTTGGACTATACGCATGATGAAAAAGACGCCCGAGTATATCAATATACAGCGCTGAAAACAAGAGAAGAATGTTTAAAGAGTAAAAGTCAGAAGTTTGTGAACAGTTATTTTTCAGGTAATAAGACTGCTGCTCTGGCCTCGCTGATACAGAGCATTGCATTATCCGATGAACAGATCAGCGAATTGGAGGAAATTCTTGAAAACAGCAAAGGAAAAGTCAGAAAATGATTCAGCAGATATGGTGGCGGATTACCGAAGCAGTAATCTTGTTAGAGGATTCCAGTATTTATTTTGCTATATTATTAGGACGATGCGCTATGCTTTCATTTCCTGTATCGGTTTTGGTAGTTGTGCTGCGAAGAACTCTTTTGAAGAAAGCAATTTTTTTAAGGGGGATGATTTGGGGAATATTGTTTGTCGTTCCCTTTATGGGGAAGCTTAATCTGTTTTATGATTACAGTAGTCAGATTTGCAGTTTGTTTATATGGTGGAATGATATTTGTATGATCTGCCGTCCGGTAGGATACGGATATATATTGTGCATGTTCGTTGCCGCAGGATGTATGCTCCATAAGCGCAGAGAAGTTCACAGGATGCTGCAGAATATGAAGGAAGACTGTGTCTGCGGACAAGAAATTCTGATCAATGAGATGACAGTCACGCCTTTTACCGCAGGACTGATCCATGCTAAGCTTGTGATTCCGCAGATCATGCTGGAGCGTTTTAAGACAGAGGAATTGGAGCTGATCCTGCTTCATGAAAGGATACATATCAGATTAGGACATTTGTGGAAGTATTTCTTCTGGGATGTAATGAGGATTCTTTTATGGCCTAATTTATTCCTGGCCGTTTGTACGAAAGAATTTAGATCTGATATGGAAGATATCTGCGATAGAGTTACGATACAGCAGAGCCAAAGATGTGCTTATGAATACGGAAATATACTATTGAAATCTATAAAAATTCTACAGCCTGGAAAGGTTGATGCCGAAGCAACATTTACAGGGAACCAGGATTATAGAAATACGAAGCAGCGGATCATGAAGATCGCAGATCATAATCCTTACAAAAAATGGAAGCTTTGCGTTATATATATGTGCTGTCTCTCAGTATTAGCAGGGATATTTTGTGCAATAAGGGAAAACTCTTTTCCGCGTTATAGAAAAGACTATGATATGGTTCTGATGAATGACATAGGAAAAACGGTCATTTTAAAGGACAGTAAAATGTTGAGAAAGGCAATCTCAGCAAATGAAGAGAATGTTTTTATCAACCGAAAAGAGATGGAGTACATTTTGAATGAATATGGCATAGAAGAAACTGACTTCTGGATTCTCTTTGGGGGATATGAAAAGCTGCCGGGATTCGGCGGAAGAGGTAATCTTATTCATGTAGATTTTGGCGGGATGGACAAAGTATTGCAAATTCCATATCAAAACAGCGATCAATATATTTCGACAATAATTTTCAAAATGATGTAGGAGGTAATGAAATTGGCAAATATAATATCAAGCGGTTTGAGTTACGCGTTGATGTCTGCAGATTCCAGCGCAAGAGCAGCAACAAAGCCGATGAATATGGTATCAAGAGAACTCAGAAAACAAGACCCGGATCTTGAGTTGATAGAGCGTGCCGGAAAGTACGGCAAAGATGAGCTGAATAAGGCAGATGACGCTTTAACCAAGGCAAGTGAGGAATTGAAGAAGTCACAGGAAGCGGCAAGACACCAGGAAAAATCAGAGATGGAAGAACAATTGAAAGAAAAGGCTTTGAAGAAGAATGACGAAACTGCTAAGAAAGCCTGTCAGTCTTATGAAAATGAACAAGAAGAAACACGAAGTGACATCCTAAATACTGAGACAGCAGATGAATTCAGTGCCGAACCAATATCGGAGACAGTCTTGGGAACCAGATTGGATCTAAGAGGATAAAACCATTTACGCCAGAAAATAAACCATTCGAGTTCATATTCTTGTGTCAGGAATTATCTTCTGGTACAATTAGGAATATTAACAGATAACAACATGTATCACTGGGGAGTTTCAGAATCAGGAGGTAATTATGCGTATCAACATCGGACAGACAACGAATCTTTTTCACGTAAACGCATTAAACCAAAGCGTTCAGCGCAATACATCAGAGAAGGAAGATCAAAAATCCCCGATCCGTACAGATATTGCGTCAATATCGCCGATGGGCAAAGCAGCCGTCAGGCTTCAGAATCTTGTGAATCAGATAGAAATAAGGCAGGAAGGACGGGATAATTTTCTATATCAGGTTGAAAACGGCACCAACGCCGTGATCTCAGGTGAAAAAGCAGAATTGAAAAAGCTATGGGAGGATGATGCCGAATACTGGCATATCATTGACAATTCTGACGACGATTTCCATAAGCCGACAGTGGAATCAGAGCTTTGGGGAACATATATGGGATATCTTAACGAGGCATATAAGAAGGGTAAGGCTCCTGAAAAAGATATATATGAGCATATAGTGGATATGTATACAAACAGCCTTGCGAAAGCGTATCAGGACGTCTATCAGGATATTGTCTCGGGATATGAGAACGGCACAAGGGAAGTATGGACGCAGGATTTCGACGAAGGAGCCGATTATATTGAGTTCGAGCTGGAAGGAAAGAATTACCGTTTCCATAAGCTTACAATGGAAGAAGAGCTTGCCCGGCTTGACAAAGCATACGAGAAGGCGTCAAAGGATGTAGAGAACCGTGCGAATGCCATGATCGACACTGCAAGAACGATTGAAAAAATCATGCCGGAATATAAGGAGAAGATGCGTCAGATCGAGGCGAAGCGTGCCGGAATGGAGATATCAGAAGCTTATGATGACACGGAGAGAATGGCTGAGAGGATCAAGGACAGTCTGCTGTCATCAGAAGAAAATACGGAAAAGTTCAACATCTTCGAAGTGCTTATGGAAGCACGTAAAAACTGGCTGAATGCCAAATCACCTTAACTATGAGGGATAACCGGCCGATATACTATATATAGGATATTCAACGTTTTGATATATGACAGAAGGGGGCCGTATCTATGAGTAAATGCACTTGTTTTCATTCGGGAGGCTTGCAGCCGATCACGCCGTGGAAGGATATGATTACTTCTGCTCAGTTAGAGCAGATCAGGAAGAATTTTGCATCAGTAAAACCAATGAATGAAAAACCGTTTGCGCTCCCCAAGAGCGATTCGGCTGCGGCGCCGGCGAAACCGTCCGCCGTGGTGATCGAACGCGGACCGGTAAGACCGTTTCATACAGGATATGCAAGAATAGACAATGCGATTACGGACGCTCTAAGGGGCAAGAGCCAGGAGTTAAAAGACAGCGTCTATGATATTATATGGAGTGATTTCCTTCCGAATAATGTCCATGGCGTGGAAGAGACGGACCGGCTGGCGCGGATCAGTCTTGGAGTCGAGAAGGCAGCGTATCTTGCGGACCAGTTCATGGATGAAGGGACCAAAGCATCCTTCATGGACGCTATGCGCTCCATTGCGCGGATCGGCATGGAAGGAGAGCGTGTCGATTCCTGTCATATGAAGTACCATGTAAAGAATGTGATCGGTCTGGACGGCAACGGTTATGTGCATGAGGACAGCAGAGGGGAGATTCGGTATGCAATGGAGAAGTATTCTCCTGAGACTTATGCAGAGTATCAGAAGATGCTGAACGCTTCCGGGGAGGATACGACGGAGTCCGCACTGTTTTCGCTGAAATGGGCCATCGGGAATCTTGACCTGGTTGCCGCCGGCAGACCCGGGTATCAGAAGTATCAGGATGAGCAGTATGAGAAGCTTTACCAGGTAGAGCTGGACCGTACATTTTCCGGTTCAGATACCAGCAGTAAGGAGAAGTTTCTTGAATCGATCAAGGCGAAGCTTCAGGCGAACCGTGACTTGCAGATCAACCTCTTTATGGAGCAGATCGCGCAGATGTCCAAAGCGCCGGGAGGATATCTGGTCGGCAGAAGGATGGTCCTGTCTGGACGGGCATAGGGAGGATACTTGATCGGCAGAAGGATGATCCTGCCTGGACGGGCATAGGATTGAGAATACAAATCGGCACTGATTATAGAATGAATAGTCAGTGTCTTTTTTTGAGCCAAAAAGCTGAAAATCCAATCAGATGAGGCATATTCGCTTGAAGTTCTTCTTTAAAATGTATATAATATTGACGACCTGAGTTTTAACTTATATATAAGATCGAAAGGAAACCTATGAGAAAACTAGCCTTAAATGATGAAATATTATTGAAAATCGAGAAACCCGCCCGTTACATCGGGAACGAAGTAAACAGCGTCACAAAGAACAAGGACCAGATAGATATCCGCTTCGCCATGTGTTTTCCCGACGTCTATGAGATCGGCATGTCCCACCTTGGCATCCAGATTCTCTATGATATGTTCAACCGCAGAGAAGACGTCTGGTGCGAACGTGTCTATTCCCCGTGGACAGACTTAGACCGGATCATGCGGGATGAGCAGATCCCTCTTTTCGCCTTAGAGTCCCAGGATCCCATCAAAGAATTTGATTTCCTTGGGATCACGATTCAGTATGAGATGTGCTATACCAATATCCTTCAAGTTATAGACTTAAGCGGCATTCCCTTGAATGCATGCGACAGATCGGAATCCGATCCTATTGTGATCGGAGGCGGACCCTGCACCTATAACCCGGAACCTCTGGCTGACTTTTTTGATATGTTCTACATCGGAGAAGGGGAGACGGTTTACGATCAGCTTCTTGATGCATATAAGGAGAACAAGAAGCATGGTGGTTCCAGAAAGGACTACTTGCAGAAAGCAGCAGAGATCGAAGGAATCTATGTTCCGCAGTTCTATCGGACAGAATATAAGGAGGACGGAACGATCGCCTCTTTTACGCCTACGGATCCCCATGCGAAGCAGACGATCCAGAAGCAGATGATTGCAAATCTTACGGATACCTATTACCCCATGACTCCTGTGGTTCCGTTTATCAAGGTCACCCAGGACCGTGTGGTATTGGAGATTCAGAGGGGCTGTATCCGCGGGTGCCGTTTCTGTCAGGCGGGAATGCTGTACCGTCCCACCAGAGAGCGGGATGTAGAGACCCTGAAGCAGTATGCCTGCGCTATGCTTAAGAATACCGGGCACGAGGAGATCTCCCTGAGTTCTTTAAGTTCCAGTGACTACAGCCAGCTAAAGGAGCTGGTCACTTTCCTGATCGAAGAATTCAAGGACGAAGGAATCAACATCTGTCTTCCGTCTCTTAGGATCGACGCATTTTCTCTGGATGTGATGGGGAAGGTTCAGGATATCCGCAAGAGCAGCTTAACCTTCGCGCCGGAAGCAGGTTCCCAGAGGATGCGGGACGTGATCAACAAGGGGCTTACAGAAGAGATCATCTTAGACGGCGCAGGCCAGGCCTTCGAGGGCGGCTGGAATAAGGTGAAGCTGTACTTTATGTTAGGGCTTCCAACCGAGACCGAAGAGGATATGAAAGCGATCCCAAGGCTTGCGGATAAGATCGCAAGACGGTATTACGAGATTCCCAAGGAAAAGCGCAACGGCAAATGCCAGATCACTACAAGCACCTCCTTCTTCATTCCGAAGCCGTTCACTCCGTTTCAGTGGGCGAAGATGTACGACACAGAAGAATATATTGCGCGTGCGGCAGTCGTCAAGCATGAATTCCAGGAGCAGCTCAACCGCAAGAGCCTTAAGTACCACTGGCACGAAGCAGACGTAACGGTGTTAGAAGGCGTGTTTGCCAGAGGAGACCGCAGACTTTCTAAAGTCATCCTGGAAGCATACCGCCTGGGATGTCTCTATGACTCCTGGACTGAGACCTTCGACAATGAGAAATGGATGCAGGCATTTGAGAATACCGGCGTAGATATCGGATTCTATAATCTTAGAGAAAGGGACCAAGGCGAGATCTTCCCGTGGGATTTCATTGATATCGGCGTGACGAAGGATTTCCTGTATCAGGAGTGGGAGAGGGCAATGAAGGGTGAAGTGACTCCTAACTGCCGGGTAAAATGTTCCGGCTGCGGCGTCATGAAATACAAAGGAGGTGTCTGCATTGAAAGCAAGAATTAAGTTCCGCAAATACGGAGTGATGCGGTTTATCGGGCATCTGGATGTGATGCGTTTCTTCCAGAAGGCAATGCGGCGGGCCGGGATCCCGATCGCATTTACCGGAGGATACAGCCCGCATATGATCATGTCGTTTGCGCAGCCCTTAGGAGTCGGCGTCACCAGCGACGGAGAATATCTGGATATCGAATTGAAGGAAGAGATCGACCCGCAGGAAGCGGTCCGGCGCCTGAATGAAGTGATGGTAGAAGGAATCGAGGTCGTGAATTTCTGCCGGATATCGGATGATAAGAAGAGCAGCGGTATGACGATCGTTGCGGCGGCAGGCTACCGGGCCGCACTCTTAGAATCGGCAAAATCGGCAGATATTCCAAGAGCGTTTCCTGAGTCATGGAAGGAGAAAATGACCGAATTTCTGCGGCAGGACAGCATAGTAGTTCTAAAAAGAACCAAGCGGAGCGAAGCCCAGACGGACATCAAACCACTGATCTATCAGATGCGTTTGGAGGAAAATGGAATCTACCTGTTCCTGGCTGCCGGAAGTGAGCAGAACTTGAAACCAGACCTTGTTATCAAGGCTTTTCTTGATTTTATCGGCGAAGATCCTGATAGTGTTCCTTTTCATTACCACCGCATTGACGTATATGCGAGGGACATTCGCAAGCCGCAGGACGCTATGGCTTTTGTACCGTTAGATCAGGTTTAGGGCTGACTGCTTTTATACAAGTAAAAAGGAGTTCAAAAATGAGCAAAAAGGAAGTAAAAACGAACGCCATGCGTATCTTGGACCGCCAGAAGATACCGTATGAATATGAAGAATACGAATGCGAAGACTTTACGGACGGAATCCAGGTGGCCGATCAGCTCGGCTACGATCATGCACTGGTATATAAGACGTTGGTTACAACGGGGAAGACCGGACAGCACTATGTGTTTGTGATCCCGATCGAGGAAGAGATCGACTTTAAGAAGGCGGCGAAGGTAGTGGGAGAGAAGTCCCTGGAGATGCTGCCTTTAAAAGAGCTGACCCAGGTAACCGGATATATACGCGGCGGATGTACGGCGGTCGGAATGAAAAAGCAATACCCGACGGTCATCCATGAGGCGGCAGGCAAGCTGGAGTATATGCACGTCAGCGGAGGCAAGCTTGGAATGCAGCTTAAGCTCCGGCCGGAGGATCTAAGCAAGGCTTCCCACGCAAGCTTTGCAGATGTGATCCGTTAGGCTGCGCTAGGCTGCGTTAGATAGAGAAAGGGGCTGCTATGAAGACAGTAATATTTGATATCGGGAATGTATTGGTCGATTACGACTGGGAGAGTTATCTGCGTACATTCCATTATGAAGAGAAGATATATCAGCGGATCGCAGACGCCGTATTTCGGAATGAAGACTGGGCCGAAGGAGATATCGGGCGCATTTCTGCCGAAGAATGGCTTGAACTTTTTATTGAGAACGCACCGGATCTGGAGACGGAGATCCGGCAGGTGTTCGCCGGACTCGAAGGAACGATCGTGCCGCTTAGTTACACGGAAGAATGGATCGAATATTTCCGCAGACAGGGGTTTAAGCTTTATTATCTGTCCAATTATTCCAGTGATCTCTACCAGCGGACGAAGGACAAGCTTGCGTTTCTCGAAGGATTCGACGGAGGGATCTTCTCTTATGAGGTAAAATGCATCAAACCGGATGAAAAGATCTACCGCATTCTCCTTGAACGCTATTCGATCGACCCATCTGACGCCGTATTCTATGACGACAGGCCGGAAAATGCAGAATCCGCAGAGAGACTCGGGATGAAAGGTGTTGTATTTCATAAAGATATTCCATTGCAGATGCTTGGAAAATGATGTAATATAAAAAGGTCTCCGTGCCGGGATAATAGGTTACACAGAAAAAGAACAGTTTGGAGGATTACAGAAAAGATGAATAAGGTTGTAAAATTTGGTGGAAGTTCACTTGCTAATGCAGAGCAGTTCAAGAAGGCTGCAAGAATCATCCGAAAGGATGAGTCAAGAAAATACATTATTCCCTCTGCACCGGGAAAACGTACGCCAGATGATACAAAAGTAACGGATATGTTATATAGCTGTTATAATCTTGCCATCATGGAGGATGAATATGAAGAGGAATTCGAAGAACAACTGTCTGCGATCCAGACACGTTACAATGGAATCATAGAAGGACTCGGGCTTTCCGTTGATCTGACCGAGGAGTTTAAGACGATACGCACGAATTTCAGCAAGAAGGTCGGAAGAGACTACGCCGCTTCCAGAGGCGAATATCTGAACGGAATCATCATGGCGGCATATCTCGGATATGAATTTATAGATGCCGCAGATGTGATCTTTTTCGATGAGACCGGGGATTTTGACAGCGAGAAGACGAATACCATTTTGTCGGCAAGGCTTGCGGATACTGAACGGGCGGTGATCCCTGGATTCTACGGTTCGATGCCGGACGGCAAAGTGAAGACATTCTCACGGGGCGGTTCTGATATTACAGGTTCGATCGTGGCAAGAGCGATCAAGGCGGATATGTATGAGAACTGGACCGATGTCTCGGGATTTCTGATCGCTGATCCGCGTATAGTCAAGAATCCGAAGGCTATCGATGTGATCACTTACAGGGAGCTTCGGGAGCTGTCCTACATGGGGGCGACCGTTCTCCATGAAGACGCGATCTTCCCGGTACGCAAGGAGGGAATTCCTATCAACATCCGCAATACGAATTCTCCCGAAGATAAAGGAACCCTGATCGTAGAGGGGACCTGCAGGAAGCCGAGATTTGTGATCACCGGCATTGCCGGAAAGAAGGATTTTGCTTCTATCACTGTGGAGAAGGCAATGATGAATTCAGAGGTAGGATTCTGCAAGAAGGTATTGGAGGTATTTGAACAGAATGAGATCTCTATCGAACATATGCCGTCTGGAATTGATACCATGACGATCTTCGTGCATCAGGATGAATTCGAAGAGAAGGAGCAGAAGGTGATCGCAGGAATCCATCGGATGGTTAAGCCGGATTTCCTGGAACTGGAGTCGGATCTTGCCCTGGTTGCCGTCGTTGGGAGGGGGATGCGGGCGACCCGGGGAACCTCGGGAAGGATATTTTCCGCGTTGGCCCATGCAAATGTTAACGTGAAGATGATCGATCAGGGATCCAGCGAATTAAATATTATCATCGGTGTGCGGAATCATGATTTTAATGATGCAGTCAATGCAATCTATGATATATTTGTCAAGACAATGATATAGGAAGGAGTCGTACATGAATATTTTATTTTTCCTGAAGCCCAAAAGCGAGCTTGCTTATATCAACGACTATCATACGCTTCGTCAGGCTTTGGAGATCATGGAGTACCATAAGTATTCCTCTGTACCCATCTTAAATAAGGAAGGGAAATACGTCGGTTCTATCACGGAAGGCGATCTTCTGTGGTCCCTGAAACGTTGGGATCTCCTGAATCTTAAGGACGCAGAGGATATCAGCGTTATGAAGGTTGAGCGCAGGCTCGATTACCAGTGCGTGACGGCCAAGTCCAAGATGGAAGACCTGATCGGGCGAGCGATGGAACAGAATTTTGTTCCGGTCGTCGATGACGAGGGGCATTTTATCGGAATCATCACGCGGCGTGATATCATCGAATACTGCTATAACAGGATGAAAGGCGGAGAATAACCATGATTATTGATTTTCATACACATATGTTCCCGGATAAGATCGCTAAGGGGACGCTTGATTTTCTGGAAGGGATCTGCAAGGTCCGTCCTTACACGGACGGTACATACGCCGGACTTAGCGAATCCACCAGAAGAGCCGGTATCGATCTGTCCGTAGCTCTTCCTGCTGTTACGAAGGTATCGCAGGTAGATTCCGTTAACCGGTTCGCCGCGCAGTTTAAGGAAGGTCCGGTCATTTCTTTCGGGGGGATCCACCCGGATTGCGGCAACTACAAAGAGATCCTGCAGCAGATAAAGGATCTGGGGCTTAAGGGGATCAAGCTGCATCCTGACTATCAGGATATGTATTTTAACGATATCCGTTATAAGAGGCTTATCGACTGTGCCTCCCGGCTTGACCTGATCGTCTGTGTCCATGCAGGCGTTGATCCTAAAAGTCCTGACGATGTACACTGCACGCCGAAGATGGCGCTGGAGCTGATCAGGGACGTACAGCCGGGGAAGCTTGTGCTGGCGCATCTGGGCGGCAACAAGCTCTGGGATGAGGTCGAGGAGTATCTGGTGGGACAGGATGTCTATTTTGATACGGGAGTCGTGCTTGACCAGATGCCGCAAGAGCAGTTTATCCGTATCGTCCGTACCCACGGCGCGGATAAGATCCTGTTTGGAACGGATTCTCCGTGGGCGGGACAGGAAGAGTTCGTTAAGCTTCTTTCCGCCATGCCGCTGACCCAGGAAGAAAAGGAGCAGATCTTCTCGGAGAATGCATGCAGGCTTTTGAAGCTTTGAAATTTAGCTAAGAAAGCTAAGAAAGATTCATAAAATGGCAAATTCAGGCTTGAATTTTGCAGGATCATATGCTATTATATACCAGTATGCCGCACGATGAGGTTTTCAAGTACTTTTGAATGCAGGAAGCATTGGAGAGTCACCGCAATTGGCGAGTAATGATAATAGGAGGTGCCATATGTACGCGATTATAGCAACAGGTGGTAAACAGTACAAAGTAGCCGAAGGCGATATCATTAAAGTAGAAAAGCTTGGTGTAGAGGCCGGAGAGACTTATACATTCGACCAGGTGCTTGCAGTAAGTGACAACGAATTAAAAGTAGGGAATCCTACCGTTGCAGGAGCAACCGTAGAGGCTTCTGTCGTAGAGAACGGCAAGGCAAGAAAAGTCATTGTTTACAAGTATAAGAGAAAAACTGGATACCATAAGAAGAATGGTCACAGACAGCAGTATACTGCAGTAAAGATCAACAAGATCAATGCTTAATCAGGAGTGATTCCATGATTCATGTAACCATTTACCAGAATGATCAGGAAGAGTTTGTAGGATTTCTGACCGACGGACATGCCGGATACAGCGAGGAAGGATCTGACATCGTATGTGCGGCGGCATCCATATTGATCATTAATACAATGAACGCGATCGAATTATATGCGAAGGACCCCTGTACTCTTGTTACGAATGAGGAGACAGGAAGGATCGCATATCATCTGACGAACGGACATCCTTCGGACGAGGCTGAGTTATTGCTTCGGACAATGGTTCTCGGACTGGAAGAGATGGTTGATGATAATAACTATGCAGAATATATTGATTTAACATTCGAGGAGGTGTAACAAACTATGATGAACTTAAACCTTCAGTTTTTTGCTCATAAGAAAGGTGTCGGCTCTACTAAGAACGGAAGAGATTCCGAGTCTAAGAGGCTTGGCGCTAAGAGAGCGGACGGACAGTTTGTAAAAGCAGGCAATATCCTTTACAGACAGCGCGGAACAAAGATTCATCCGGGCGTTAATGTTGGACGCGGCGGCGATGATACATTGTTTGCTCTTGTGGATGGTGTTGTAAGATTCGAGAGAAAAGGAAGAGATAAGAAGCAGGTTTCTATCTATCCGGAAGCTTAATGTAAGTCTAAAGGAGTGTTGCAGGATAACTGATATCAGTTTGAGAGCGGCACTCTTTTTTGACATAGAGCGGAAAACAAAAGACAGGTACACAAGGAGATTTTTGCGAGTATATAATTGGGAGGGGCAGCCATGTTTGCAGACAGAGCGAAGATATTGATAAGATCAGGAAAAGGCGGCGACGGACACGTCAGCTTCCGCAGAGAACTGTATGTGCCGAACGGCGGACCGGACGGCGGGGACGGCGGACGCGGCGGCGATGTGATCTTTGAGGTTGACGAGGGGTTGAACACCCTGCAGGATTACCGTCACAGGAGGAAATACACAGCAAAGGACGGGGAAGCCGGGGGAAAGCGGAGATGCCACGGCGCGGACGCGGCGGATATCGTCTTGAAAGTACCGGAGGGAACGGTCGTCAAAGAGGCGGAATCCGGCAAGGTGATCGCGGATATGTCTGGAGAGAACCGCCGACAGATCATCTTAAAAGGCGGCAAGGGCGGACTTGGCAATCAGCATTATGCGACAGCCACCATGCAGATCCCCAAGTATGCACAGCCGGGACAGCCTTCGCGGGAATTGTGGGTCACTCTGGAATTAAAGGTGATCGCGGACGTGGGGCTTGTAGGATTTCCGAATGTCGGGAAGTCTACTTTTCTTTCCCGTGTGACCAACGCAAGGCCTAAGATCGCGAATTATCATTTTACTACTTTGAATCCGAACTTAGGTGTCGTAGACCTGTCCGACGGACAGGGCTTCGTGATCGCAGATATTCCGGGTCTGATCGAGGGTGCGTCGGAGGGCGTAGGTCTTGGTCATGAATTTCTGCGTCATATCGAACGCACGAAGCTGATCATCCATATTGTGGACGCCGCGGGTACAGAGGGCAGAGACCCTGTGGAGGATATTTACAAGATCAACAGCGAGCTTAGGGCTTATAATCCTGATATCGCAAATCGTCCCCAGATCATTGCTGCCAACAAGATCGATGTGATCCCTGCGGACGGAGAAGATCCGATCGCGCGTCTTAAGGCAGAATTTGAACCGAAGGGTATGGAGGTATATCCGATATCCGGCGTGACAGGAGAGGGGATTAAGGCGCTCTTGTACGCGGTATCAGACCGGCTTGCCGGACTGGACAGAACTCCGGTTATATTTGAACAGGAGTATTTCCCAGAGGAAGAGCTGATCTATGAAAATCTGCCTTACACGGTCGAAGTGGAAGACGGCGTGTATGTTGTTGAAGGGCCGAAGATCGAGAAGATGCTCGGATACACTAATCTGGATTCCGAGAAAGGATTTGCATTCTTCCAGAAGTTCCTTAAGGATACCGGGATCCTCGGCGAACTGGAGGCAGCCGGGATACAGGAAGGGGATACGGTGCGGATGTACGGCCTGCAGTTTGATTATTATAAGTAGAATAGCAGATTAAGTTACAGATAAGGAGCGAGAAAATGACCACGAAACAAAGAGCTTATTTAAAAGGGCTTGCGATGACTATGGATCCGATCTTCCAGATCGGTAAGAACAGCATGACTCCTGAACTTACCAAGGCGGTCGGTGAAGCGCTGGAGGCAAGAGAACTGATCAAGATCAGTGTGCTTAAGAACTGCCTGGAGGATCCGCGTATGCTTGCGGATACTCTGGCAGAGCGCACACATTCCCAGGTGGTGCAGGTGATCGGCAAGAAGATCGTACTGTACAGGGAAGGAAAGGACAAGAACAAACGGATTGAATTGCCTTAGGAGTTGGTAACTATGAAGATTGGAATTATGGGCGGGACCTTTGATCCGATTCACAACGGTCATCTGATGCTTGGGCAGGCTGCTTATGAAGCGTTCGGACTTGATAGAGTCTGGTATATGCCCAACGGAAACCCTCCGCATAAGAGCACCTCTGTGAACGGAACGTCTATACAGGACCGGGCGGAGATGGTACGGCTTGCAATCGCGCCGTACAGGCAGTTCCGTCTTGAGATGTATGAGGCAAACCGCCGGGATGTATCATATTCTTACAGTACAATGGAATATTTTAAAGGGATCTACCCGGAGGATGAATTTTATTTTATCATCGGAGCAGACTCCCTGTTTATGATCGATCAATGGGCACGTCCGGAGAGGATATTCACGACCTGTACCATACTGGCCGCTTACCGGGATGAGATCAATACAAGAACCGCGATGGAAGAGAAGATCCGCGAATTGAATGAAACATACCGCGCGCGTATCCGGCTTCTTGTGACTCCTCTGATCAAAGTATCTTCCCATGAACTGCGCAAGGCCGTAAGAGACGGGGAGAGTATTGCAAGCTGGGTTCCGGGTCCGGTCAACGACTATATTCTTGAAAATCATCTGTATAGAGAAGAGGGCGGCTGCTATGAATCATAAGATAACCAAGATCAGAAGAAAGATGATGACAGAACTGGACAAAGACAGATACGAGCACACTCTGGGAGTGATGTACACCGCAGCGTCTCTTGCCATGCGCTATGATGAAGATATCGAAAAAGCATTGATTGCGGGTCTTCTCCATGACTGCGCAAAATGTCTCTCCGGCGACACGAAGATCAAGCTCTGCAAAAAATATCATCTCAGTATATCAGATGTTGAGAAGGATAACCCAAGCCTCCTTCATGCCAAACTAGGAGCCTTCCTTGCCGCGAAGAAATACCGTATTAAGGATAAGGACATTATCAATGCAATCGCAAGCCATACGACCGGGTGTCCTCATATGTCCCTTTTGGATAAGATCATCTATATCGCCGATTATATTGAACCGGGAAGAAAGGAACTGCCCAATATGCCGGAGGTCCGTAAGCTGGCATTCACTGATATAGATGCCTGTCTGTACCGGATCCTTGAGGATTCCCTGGAGTATCTGTACAGTAAGAAGATACCTATTGACCCAATGACGGAAAAAACATATCTATATTATAAGAGTAAACGAGAGGAAAAGGAGGAACAATATGGATAAAGTAAAAGATATGGCGCGGATCGTATATCACGCCCTTGAAGATAAGAAGGGAGAGGATATCAGTATCATAGATATCTCTGGAATCTCTCCTCTTGCCGATTATTTTATCATCACAAACGGCTCCAACGACAGCCAAGTCAAAGCGCTGGTCGACAATGTAGAAGAGAAGATGCACCAGGCCGGCCATTCACAGATACAGCGCGAAGGAATGAGGTCAGGCAATTGGGTTCTTCTGGACTACGGCGATGTGGTCGTTCACGTATTCGACAGAGAAAACCGGGAATTCTATCATCTGGAACGCATCTGGAGCGATGGACGGAAGATTGAGAATGTGGAGGAACTATAAAAGTTCCTCCTTTTTTGAACTGTCTGAAACTTAGTCAAAGAAGCGGAATGTTCCAATCACTTTACCGATGATCTGTACATCCGTCACAATGATCGGATCCATGGTATCATTCTCAGGCTGCAGACGTATATAGCCGTCTTCCTTATAGAATGTCTTCACAGTAGCGCCGTCTTCTATGAGCGCCACGATCATCTCTCCGTTGCGAGCAGTAGAACGCTGTTCAACAATGACGAAATCACCGTCAAGGATCCCTGCATTGATCATGCTTTCCCCCTTAACCTTCAATATAAAGGTCTGATTATTCGGCATATATTCCATCGGGATAGGGAAGTAGTTCTCAATATTCTGCTCTGCCAGTATAGGTTCACCGGCGGCAACCCGTCCGATGATCGGAACGTTCACCATCTCACGCCTCATAAAATTAAACGAATCATCCAGGATCTCAATTGCTCTGGGCTTAGTGGGATCACGGCGGATATAGCCGTTCTTCTCAAGCGTCTCCAGATGAGAGTGGACCGAAGAAGTGGACTTTAAATGGACCGCTTCGCAGATATCCCGGACTGCAGGCGGGAATCCCCGTTCCAATATCTGTGATTTGATATATTCTAATATTTCCTTCTGTTTCGGGCTTATCTTACCTTGTCCCATAGAAACCTCCTTTTTCTTAAAATGCATTTGCAAGTATTATAGTATTTATAATTAATAATATCTTACCACATTATCTTTCAAATAGCAAACAAATGTTTAGAAAATATGTTCGATAATTTTGATGCAAAGTATTGACAAACAATTGTTCGGATTTTATAATGTAACCAGAACAGTTGTTTGCGAAAATATGTACTGGATGTCCGTACTTTTGGACAGCCAATATGTAATAATTGTTGCATGGAGGTCGGTCATAGCCGCCATGGAGACAATTTTAAGATAAGGGGGAATAATTTATGAGGTCGCGGCATTTATATGCGGTACTGAGAATAAGGAAGAGGCAGGTATTTATCCAGAGATTGATACTGATAGCTGTTGTCAGCGTCTTTGCGTTGGGACTCAGTGTCTTTTTATCGGACGATCCTGTTGATGCGCATACTGAGCGCGGATCAGATATACCTGTACCTGTCCGATGTAAATACTACACAAGCGTCGAGGTTTCTTACGGTGATTCCTTGTGGAGTATCGCTGAGGAATATTTGGATGCGGATCATCAGTCGGTTTATGATTATATAGACGAGATCAAAGCGATCAATGGGCTGGATTCTGATCAGATTCAGGCCGGGGAATATTTGATGGTATCTTATTATGAATAACATCAAAGCTTTTCGCCGCTGCGCGGCTATTTTTGCTCATGAACTTGGCGCTCCCTACACAATGTTATTCGGATAAGTTCTTGTGCAAGCACAAACTTATCCGAATAGCAGTTGGTGTGTGAATGATCTATACGACAAATACCGATTTTTCCAAAAGATATAGACAAAAAGAACCGGATGTGCTATAATCAGCCTTGATAACTCTGGTCGTCGATTATGAGGGAATCCAACGACTGAATAATTAATAAGGAGGTCTCGTTATGGCTGATACTAAAACATATCATGAGCAGACGCGTATTGATCAGACGATACGGCTTCGGGAGGTACTGAAGACATTGCCGGCTTTTGCCAAGGATTATTTCCGGGCGATCGAACCCAAATCCTCAGCAAGGACAAGGATCAATTATGCTTATGATGTCCGCATCTTTTTCCATTTCCTAATGGAGAACAATCCTGTATACAAGAATTATACCATAGATCAATTCAAGGTCGATGATCTGGAGAAGCTTGAACCTGTGGATATTGAGGAATATATGGAATATCTGAAGGTCTATGAGCGTGAGGATGAACTGATCACCAACAGCGAAAAGGGACTCGCAAGGAAGATGTCCGCGCTTCGAAGCTTCTATAATTATTACTACAAGCACCAGATCATAACCAAGAATCCAACGTTATTGGTCGATATGCCGAAGCTTCATGATAAAGCGATCATAAGGCTTGATACGGATGAGGTCGCGTTGCTTTTAGACTTTGTGGAGAACTGCGGGAGCCAGTTGACCGGACAATCTCTTACCTATTATAATAAGACGCGCGAACGTGATCTTGCTATCCTGACGCTTCTTCTGGGAACCGGTATCCGTGTGTCGGAATGTGTCGGGCTCGATCTGAACGACGTGGACTTTAAGAACAACGGAATCACCGTCACCCGTAAGGGCGGCAATCAGATGGTCGTCTATTTCGGGGACGAAGTTGCTCAGGCTTTGGCTCAGTATATCGAAGGCAGCCGCAAGTCTGTCACTCCCCTCTCCGGCCATGAGAACGCCCTGTTCCTCTCATCACAGAAGCGGCGTATGGGAGTTCAGGCTGTGGAGAACATGGTGAAGAAGTACGCGCGCCAGGTAACGCCGAATAAGAAGATCACTCCCCATAAGCTTCGCAGTACCTACGGTACGTCTCTCTATAAAGAGACCGGTGATATTTATCTCGTAGCAGATGTCCTTGGCCATAAGGATGTGAATACCACCAAGAAGCACTACGCGGCGATCGACGAAGACAGACGCCGTAAGGCAGCGTCGGCCGTAAAACTACGTGAGTCTTAAGTTATATCAGATCATACTGAAAATGGAAAGTCAAATTGAAAGGATATACGAATGAAATTACAACAACTTCTAAGCTTCACCCGCAAAGCCGTTGACGAATATTCTATGATCCAGGAGGGCGACCATATTGCCGTTGGAATCTCCGGCGGCAAGGACAGCCTGACACTCCTGTACGCAATGCACGGATTGAAGAGGTTCTATCCGAAGAGATTTGAACTCAGCGCCGTTACGGTGGACCTTGGTTATTCAGAGTGTGATTTTACACCGGTAACAGAACTTTGCAGGGAGCTTCAAGTACCCTATCAGATCGTTAAGACAGACATCGCCCATATCCTGTTTGAGGAACGCAAGGAGAGCAATCCCTGTTCTCTCTGCGCCAAGATGCGCAAAGGAGCGCTGAATCAGGCGGTCAAGGAGACGGGCTGCAATAAGGTGGCGTATGCACATCACAAGGATGATATTATTGAGACCATGCTGCTCTCGCTGCTCTTTGAAGGCCGTTTTTATTCCTTTTCCCCGAAGAGCTATCTGGACCGTATGGAACTGACGGTCATCCGTCCGATGATGTTTGTCAATGAAGCCGATGTTATCGGATTTAAGAACAAGTATGAACTGCCGGTTGTCACGAGCCGGTGTCCGATCGACGGTTATACTAAGAGACAGTACGCCAAAGAACTTATAGCGCAGTTGAACCATGAACATCCCGGAGCCAGACAGAGGATGTTCACGGCTATCTTGAATGGAAATATACAGGGGTGGCCCGAGCGGGTCCTGCCTGTAAGACCCTTATCATAACTTTATAATTTTTTCTCTGTATCGCTTTCCTTTAGGGCAACCAACTCCTTGATCGCGTCGGCCGTACCCTCGATTCCAAGCATCGAACTGTTCAGGCAGAAGTCGTAGCTCTCTGCTGCGCCCCACTTCTTGTTGCTGTAGTAATTATAGTAGCTTGCCCGCTTTTTATCGGTCTTTACGATTAGGTCTTTGGCTTTCGCATCTGTGAGGTCATAGATCCTTGCGATCCGTCTGATCCTTGCATCCATATCGGCATGGATGAACAGACGGATCACATTGTCATATTCCTCCAACGCATAATCGGCACACCGGCCTACCAGAATACAGGGCCCTTCATCCGCAATCTTCTTGATCGCGTCAAACTGAGCCAGGAATACCTTATGGTTGATCGGCATATCGGTATAGCTCCCGGAAGTATATCCCAGAGAATATGTGTCCATCACAAGGGAATAGAGGAAGCTGTTGGTAGGCTTCTCGTCATGCGTCTCGAATAATTCCTGACAGATACCGCTCTCTTTGGCAGCACGGTCAAGCATCTCCTTGTCATATAATTTAATATCCAAATCTGCTGCAACTTTATAGCCAATCTCTCTGCCGGCGCTTCCATACTGCCTGCCTATCGTGATAATTGTATTCGTTTTTGCCATGCAAATCACACTCCTATTCATTGTTGATGTATATATTATATAATAATTCATTGGAATTGTATAGAATTTTCGAAAATTTTACAAATAAAATTACTGTAATCTATCCAATAGCTGAAGAAAATACTCCGGCAAAGGCGCTTCTGTCTCCAGATATACTCCGGTCCTGGGATGGATCAGTCCCAGAGTCTTCGCATGAAGGGTCTGGCCCTGAAGCTTGGGGAATGGACATCTGCGCGGTCCGTAGACCATATCGCCCAAAAGAGGATGTCCGATACTGGCCATATGCACCCGGATCTGGTGTGTACGCCCTGTCTCCAGTTCACATTCCAGGTAAGTGAATCCGTCCGGGCATCCTGCAGCACGTACGCTCTCGCCTTGTAGTCTCTGTATGACTCTGTAGTGAGTCACAGCCCTTTTCCCGTTCCTGGCATGGATACTCATCTTCTTGCGGTCGACAGGGTGCCTTCCGATCGGGGCGTCGACGGTGCCGCTGTCATCCCTGACGATCCCATGTACGATTGCCGCATAGACCCGCTTAATAGAGTGCACCTTCAACTGTTCTGCCAGGCTTTGGTGTGCAAGATCATTCTTGCAGGCCACCAGGGAGCCTGTGGTATCCATATCGATCCGGTGCACGATTCCGGGACGCATCATGCCGTTGATTCCTGACAGTTCCTCCCGGCAGTGATACATTAACGCGTTGACCAATGTCCCGCTGTAATGTCCGGCAGCCGGATGCACCACCATTTGTTTGGGCTTGTTGACAATGATAATATCCGAATCCTCATACAGGATATCGAGTGCGATCTCTTCCGGAACGATGTCCGGTTCTTTGATCTCCGGGACCGTTACCGTCACCAGATCTCCCGGCAGGAGCCTGCAGCTCGCCTTTACAGGGGATTGGTTTACACAGACCAGGTCTTCCTTAATCAACTTCTGGATATAGGATCTGGTACAGCCTTCAAGCATTTCTGACAAATATTGGTCAACCCGCTCTTTTGCCTGGTTCTCAGTGACGTAGAATTCTTTCAAGCTCATCCTCCTTATAATAGAAACAAATGAAGAGCGCCAAAGCAAAGGTAGCGACCGTGACATAGATGTCCGCAACGTTAAATATAGGGAAATCAATCAATTTAAAATACAAGAAATCCACCACATAATTCAGCGTGATCCGGTCGATGCAGTTCCCCCATGCCCCGGCCATGATGAAGACAGCGCATAACCTCAAAGGAAGATATCTTTGATCCATAGGCGTCCTGTGATAGAACCACAGGATCGCAATGCTGATGATAAATACACAGGCAAAAAAGAATATCCTCTGATTCTGGAACAGACCAAAGGCAGCGCCCCGGTTCTCCAGGTACTCTAATTGAAAGACGCCCTCCCATATAATGAACGGCGGCTGGCCCTTCAGCCTGTCCAGTACGAGATGCTTCGTGAACTGATCCAGGAATATAAGTACGGCAGCGCCGACGATTGCCGCCAGATAATGAATATAACGGCTGCTGTTCTGAATTCTGATATTTTTATTTTCCATATTCTTATCTGTCCTTTCTCTGCATTTTGCCGGAATCTTCTACAGATACCTTCGAATAGCCGCCAGATACCGTCCCTTCTTCGTCTCAGACAATACCCCGTCATATACGATACGTCCCATCTTCCTCACGGAGATAATATCGCCTTCTTTTAAGCGGTAACCGTTGCTGGTGATCAGTTTCCCATTGACAAATACTCTTCCGCCCTCAATATAGGCTGTCAGCTTGCTTCTTGACAGAGGGTAAGCCAGTGAGAGCACCGAATCTAACCGGACAGACGCGACAGTGCCTTTTAGTTCCTCGTATCTTGGCTCATACGAGGCGGCAAGCTCTGGCGCTGTATGAACCTGAACAGAAGTATGCTTAATCCGCGTCAGATTCTCTATGACATAATCTGCCAGCTCTTCCCTTACAAACAACAGGGCTTTTTCTCCGTCAATCATAATATCTCCAAGCTTGCACCGCTCAATTCCCAGATTCATGACCGCCCCGAGATAATCACGGTGCCCCAGCTCCTCAGAAAAACGTCTGTTCAGCGGTTGTATCTCAAGGATTCGGAATGGATATTGGAACGCATAATAAAGAGCATCAGGTAGAAAAGCAACCATCTGACGCTCCGCTAGGCCATACCCGCCAGAAGTCTCATAGGGTGACTGCAGGAGATTCTTCGGAGTGGTATGTAAGATATTCAGTTCATTCAAATTGAGAAAATCGCTGAAAGTAACGATCCCCCGAATATAAGCAGTCCGGGACAGTTCCAGCAGCCTCTTCTGTAATAATGTCTCTTCTTTGTTCATAATCTAAAACCTGGAACGCATAGAAGACGCGTCGAACGAAGTATTCAGCAGATCTTGAAGGTCACCGGATATATCCACATTCGTAGGTGTGACAAGGAATATGTAATTGGATATCTTCTGCAGGTTACCGCTGATCGCATACGCCGCACCCGACGTAAAGTCTATGATACGCTGCGCGATCTCAAGATCCATCCCTTCCAGATTCAAAATGACCGTGCGTCCGTTAAGCAGAGTCTCCGTGATCTCACGTGCATCCTCTACTGAATTCGGCCTGATAACACAGACTTCCATACTTACGCCGTTATTCCGTCTGGCTTGCGGCTGACGCATCGGAGTTACCTTGTTGTTCGAACGGGAAGACCTTGACTTAGCCGGCGGTTCATAATCATAGTCATAATCATCGTCCTCATCATCGTAGGAATCCTTCTTCCCGCGGCGGAACAGCCCCTTCTTCGGCTTCTCTTCGTAATCATCTTCATAATCATCATCGAAGAAATCGTCGTCCTCGTATTCGTCGTCATCACTTAATCGCATGATATCTAAAAATTTATCTAATACACCCATATTAAAAAATACTCCTATCTTCTGTTATACTGCTGACAATATATTTTGGCTGACAATGAATGGTACAGCACACTAGCATATTGCTGCTCAGATAATTCAGATAAACCCCCTGGCGCATCGTATTACAGATTCGCATAATCCCGTGCACCGAAAATTCCGGTTCCTACCCGAACCATGGTTGCGCCCTCTTCCACGGCGACAGTATAATCGTTCGTCATCCCCATAGACAGAATACGCATAGTAATATTATCAACGTTTTTCGCTTCAATGTCAACAGATAATTTTCGTAAGAGCTGAAAAATACGACGATTTTCTTCCGAATCCTCCACAAACGGGGCGATCGTCATCAGTCCCATAACCCGTATATGCCTGAATTTTGCCACCTCCAGGACGAATTCCGGCACATCTTCCGGCGCCAGGCCGAATTTGCTCTCTTCTCCCGCCACATTCACTTCGATCAGAATGTTTACAGTGATATTGTGCTTTGCCGCTTCCTTCTCAATGGTCTCGGCAAGCCTGATAGAATCAACGGAATGAATCAGATCGACCTTATCGATAATATATTTTACTTTATTTCTCTGAAGATGCCCGATCATATGCCAGCGGATATCCTTAGGCATCGCCTCGTACTTATCGGCAAGCTCCTGAACCTTGTTCTCGCCGAACACCCGCACGCCGAGGCCGTAGGCTTCCATCAGATCGCTGACAGGCTTAGTCTTGCTGACCGCGATCAGCGTCACCTCGTCTCTTGCCCGGCCGGAACGCCGGCAAGCCTCCTGTATCTGGTTCTCAACAAACGCAAGATTTTCTTTTAGCATTATCTCTCACTCCTTTTAGAATACCACATCATTTTCTTTCACATTCTCCCCGTTCAGAGCGATATGGTCGTAATTCGACAGTCCGTAATCGCTACCAGACTCAACGATATAATAGTCGTCGCTTTCGCACAGGATATGAACCTGCTTGAAGACGGCATAACCTTTGTTGATATTGTACACGCCTTTTATACTTTTTGTCTTATTTAATACACATGTATCCTGAGAGTCAGGCTTCACCAGGATCGTATCCTCGTCAAACGCGTCCGTGTTCAGATATACCATACCGGATTCCTGATCTCTGTCGTAGACATTAACCTTCCTAAACTCCGGGTTCTCCTTCCCGCTCTCTACCAATACCCCGGTCTCTTTCGTATTCCCTCCCTGCGTAAGATAATCCTCCTGAATGATATAGAACTTCTTGTCTGTAACCGAAGATTTGGGAATCTTAAGCCCCGATTCATCCTCCAGGATCAATTCCAGATCCAGATACCGTTCTTCCGCATAGCGGATCATAGAACTGCTCAGCGTCAATACCCCCAGATGCATATCTCCTGCAGTATGTATGGAAAAACCTGCCACCGCAGTCTCATGATCCTTGGCAAATCTAATCCTTACGCTTTTCAGATCCGCCATCTCCTTGATGATCTCCTTATCCAGAGGGATGACAATGGACCAGCTGTCGTCCCGGATCAGCTTATAGACCGGATCGCCCGTCTGTACCTTCGCATTGTCCTTCAGTTCCTTTTTTGTGTAATTATTTCTCACGAAGATCTCTTCCGTGATATCATTGACCGTAAAATCTTCATATCCGTCCGTGGAATATACGATGATCCCGTCGGATGCGGCGGAATAGATCTGAAGACCGCTCCCTTCCTGCCCAGCCATCGCGTCTAACTGCGCCTGACGGTTCTGACTTGAACGGCTGTCTAAGACACTGGTCATATAGTCTTTCAGAGTATAGACATCCCCGAACTGCCCCTCCTGAAAATTCTTGCTGAACGCCTGGATCTTCACCATCAGCGCCGCCTGCTCTTCCGCCGTAAGCTTCTGGGCTTCTTCGGAAGAAGTATCTGTGAATACGAGCTCCCGGTCAGACAGCGTATATACCTTGGTCTTCGCTCCCGCCTTGCTGCTTCCCAGCGCATAATAATTCACATAACCGTCCGCTTCCGCCGGTATAACGACCTCATCCCTCAGAATGAACCCGGTATAGGCATTATCCCTCAGGATAGAACCTTCCCGCACCTCATATGCCGAGATATGGTTTTCCGTCAGATACATCAACACGGTAACTGCCAGATAGACAAAGATGATACCAAAGATCACCACGCCGATATTCATATGCCATTTTTTTTGATAAGCCTGTATACTTGTGGGATTATTATCTGCCAAATGAGTACCTCCTTGTCAACGATCCACCAATCCCGCCCGCCGAAGCGCCGATCCATTCAGATACCGGAATCTCTTCCCCTGATAACTTTGATTCCTATTCATAAGCTCCAACAGTTCATCCCGCAGCTTCCACCAACTGTATCCCCAATTGCAAAAGGCGGAGTCCTTTTTAGGAACACGGCTAAAAAGCCGTTCAACAGCAATTCCCGGATCCAGATATTCCAGAAATACCGACAGCCTCTCCAGATATTCTTCCTTAGAACAGATGCCAATCCGGCCCTCTTCATAAGCATCGCACAGAGGAGTGTCTTTCGCGATATACAGGGAATGAGCCTTCACCGTCTGTATCTTCAGAGAAGACAGCACCTTAGCGGTCTCGGCGGCATCGGCAATCTGATCTCCCGGAAGATTCAATATTACATGCGCGCACAATTCAAAGCCATACTTGTGTACGGCAAGAACCGCGTCAATGAATTCTGCCAGCGTATGTCCCCGGTTCATCCGTTCAAGCGTGCGGTAATTGACCGTCTGGAGTCCAAGCTCAACGGTGATATTCTTGCCGTACTGCCGGCTAAGACGTTCAAGAACATCCAGATATTCATCGGCGATGCAGTCTGGACGCGTTGATACCGCGATCTCCGCGATATAGGGAAGCTTAGCCGCTTCTTCCATATAAGAAGCGAATCTGTCTAAGGCAAGAAAAGTATTGGTATAATTCTGAAAATATGCGATAAATTTATAAGCATGATATTTCTGTTCAATACGCGGACGCGTCTGCTCTAACTGTTCTCTTACAGGAACAACCCTGTCTATCGCTTCAAAACCGGTTCCAAGCCCGGAACAGTAAGCGCATCCCCTTCCCATCTCCCTGTTAGGGCAACTTACAGGCAGATTCACCGGAAGCTTGTATACTTTCTCTCCATATTTATGTTTTAAATATTCTGAATACGGATAATACGGCAGTTCTGCACTCATCCCGCGGAATCTCTCCTTCTATATGCATAATCCATTCATGTAAAAGCCATACTAAATGCAGCACATTAAGAAGGGAGGAACTCACATGAAATGGTCTGACAATACAACTTTAACAATTGTGATCATAGGTGCAATCAACTGGCTTCTGGTAGGAATATTCCGATTTGACCTGGTCGCCTTTCTTTTTGGTAATCTATCATGGCTTTCCCGCATAATCTATACGCTTGTGGGGCTGTGCGGCCTTTATCTCATCAGTATGTACGGAAGAATCCGTTCTTCTTAAGACAGCTCTTAAGAACAAGAGGGGTATCTGGCTTAAGATACCCCTCTGATATATTATTCATTTGCCGGTATCCCATTGATCAGAGCGGTCATATTCTGATAAAGCAGTGATTTTGTATCCGCACCCATAATAACAGATATATATGGTCTTCCCTGTGCACTGTTCTCAAGCAAGATCAGACAGTTGCCGGCCGGTGTAGTCGTACCGGTCTTTCCGCCGATGATCACCGCATCCCGGGGCTGCTCAGCCATTCCTGCTGCATAAAAATTCGTCTGCTCCCAGTCTTCCTGACGAACGGCGCCGTCCGCCCCGGTAATCTGAGCGCTGTATTGGTTGGTACTGATAATATCTATAAATTCATCATATTTTATACATTCATTAAAAATCAAATACAGATCATATGCCGTCGTATAATGGTTGATATCATGCAGCCCATGAGGATTGACAAAATGCGTCCTCGTTGCCATCAGTCTTGCAGCCTCGTCATTCATCATCTGGGCAAATGCTTCCGTGCTTCCGGCTATATGCTCAGCGATAGCCACCGCCGCGTCATTCCCCGATACCATCATCAGACCGCGCAGCAGATCAAGCATAGATACCTGGTCTCCCGCCCGTATCCCGCAGGTCGTCTCATCCATTGCAAAGCTCCTGGAGTCCGCATTGGCGGATACCGTTACCATGGCGGATAAATCTGCATTCTTAATCGCAAGCAGCGCCGTCATAGTCTTCGTCGTGCTTGCAGGATACAACTGTTCAAAAATATTATGGGCAAAATCGACCTTCTGCCCCTCCAAATCAAAAAGCGCAGAGGCACGCATGACCGAAGTGTCCGGCGCCCCCATAAGTGCTACGTCGCCGGAGGAAACGCACAGGTTATCTGCGAACAATCCCCCTCTGTATATATCCTTGTTATAATTCTCCGTCTCATAAGCAGCCGTCACTTCCTCTTTCTCTTTGCATCCCGCTAAGGATATACCGCAGAGAAAAACGATCATAATAACGGCCGTCAGCCGATTAAATCTATCTATACATCTCACGCCAGTCAAGATCTCCTCTGTCAATTGCTAAAACGATCAATTCCGCGGTGGCAAGATTGGTAGCCATCGGAATATTATACATATCACAAAGCCGGATCACGTCGTTCACATCCGGTTCGTGAGGCTTGGGATTCGTCGGTTCCCTCAAAAAGATCAGTGCGTCGATATCATTCTGTGCAATCTGGGCGCCAAGCTGCTGCTTTCCCCCCAACGGACCCGCAAGATACTTGTGCACATTCAGATTAGTAACCTCTTCGATCAGGCGTCCGGTAGTACCGGTCGCATATAAATTGTGTTTGCTCAGGATCCCCCTGTAAGCAATACAAAAATTCTGCATCAGGGTCTTCTTAGAATCATGAGCAATCAGCCCTATGTTCATGCTGCTCCCTCCTCTATTGATATTTTTTCGGTTGTAACCCGACGTTTAAGACCAGTCCGATCCCGATATACAGACTCACAAGCGAAGTCAGTCCATAACTGACAAACGGTAACGGAACTCCTGTGTTCGGAAGGATCTGAGTCGCCACTCCAATGTTGATAAAACTCTGGAAGCCGATCAGCCCTCCTACTCCGCAGCCTATGATCTTCCCCGTCAGGTTTTGCGATCGTGTACCTATTACTATACATTGTATCACAGTTAATAACAATAAAGCAATAACTATACAACTTCCTGTAAAACCAAGTTCCTCACCGATGATCGCAAAGATAAAGTCCGTCTGAGGTTCCAGGATAAAATTGCCGTTCTTTACAGAAGTAGTTGTATTGTTGTTCAGTCCCTTTCCTGTCAGTTGGCCGGAACCGATCGCCATAACAGAATTCTTCTGCTGATATCCCTCGTCACTCGCGTATTCCTCCGGATTCAGGAACGCAAGAATACGTTTCTGCTGATAATCCTTAAGAATGAATTGATTCGGCTGCACGACAATAGCAAGGAATATAACTACTACGGGGATCAGGATCACCAATACCGTTCCGATAAACCGATAGCTTAAGCCTCCTACATAGATCAGAAGGCATAAGACCAACGTTGTACATATCGTGGTTGAAAGATTCGGCTCGATAACGATCAGTACCAGCGGAATCCCCGACAGTATGGCATATTTGACAAGGGTTGCGGCATCATTGATATCATCCTCATGCTCCGTGATAAATTTGGCAAAAAATAATATCAACAGAATCTTTGCAAGCTCCGACGGCTGGAACGTGGTAAATCCAAGATCGATCCACCTGGTCGCCCCGTTTACATTATCCCCGATCACCAGCACGGCGCCGAGGATGACCACCGAAAAAAGATAGATCAGCCAGTAAAAATCCGTGATCCATACATAATCGATCAGGGATGTGATCGTCATAATAATGAGTCCTATCGCAACACCCATCATCTGCTTCGGCTGATTGACCGCTTTGGCGCTCCCTACAGCCAGCACACCGATCACAGACAGTGCAAATACGCTGAGCACCAGGTTAAACCGGTAATCTCTCAGATGATATGGCTTTGAAAATATTGGTAATGGTAATCTCACGCTTCTTCTCCTGCAAATGTAATAATGACCTGTGTCCGATTGATATCTACTCGAAAATAATCTTCAGTAAGCTCCATGTATTTGGAAAGAGAGCTGTATAATTCCCGGCATATGTTGTCATAAGCATCCGGTGCGCAGTGTACACGGTCCGATATGATCAGCGCCCTGATCCGGTCCTTGGCAATCGAAACCGATGATTTTCTTAACATGACAGCCCTCCTAATCCTTCTTAAAGAGGCCGGATAGTTTTGAAAAGAACCCTGTACTGCCCTGCAGCTCCATAAACGGGACATCCATGCCCATGATTCGTTTACAGATGTTCATATACGCCATGCCGGCTTTGGAATCAAGGCCGATCACGGGTTCTCCCTGATTGGTGCCGATCACGACCTGTTCGTCGTCCGGCAGCGCGCCGATCAGAGGGATGGACAGTATCTCCGTCACATCGTCAACCGTCATCATATCGCCCCTTTTTACCATATCCATGCGGATCCGGTTGATGATCAGCTCCATCTTCTTTAGCTGGTTGCTGTTGAGCAGCCCGATGATCCTATCGGCATCACGGATCGCAGATACCTCCGGCGTCGTCACGATGATGGCCCGGTCAGCCCCGGCAATGGCATTCATGAACCCCTGCTCTATCCCGGCAGGACAATCCAGAAGTATGTAATCGAAGTCTTCTTTAAGCTCCGCTGTAAGCTTCTTCATCTGTCCGGGTGAGATCGCCGTCTTGTCCTTGGTCTGCGCCGAAGGCAGAAGATACAGATTCTCATATCTCTTGTCCCGTATCAGGGCTTGCTTAAGACGGCAGGTGCCTTCGATCACATCTACCAGATTGTAGACGATCAGGTTCTCAAGTCCCATGACTACATCCAGATTACGAAGCCCCAGATCCGTATCTATAACGGCCACCTTCTTATCAAGCTTCGATAAACCGGCTCCAAGATTCGCTGTTGTCGTTGTCTTGCCGACACCGCCTTTTCCTGATGTAATTACAATAACTTCGCCCATGAATAACTTCCTCCTATAACTGGTTTCACTTCAATATCTCCGATACGGAGCCTTTTGGGCCGCATTCGGAGCGCTGCGATAATCGCATCGTAATTGCCGGAAGCGCCTGCGATCACGGTACCGTAGATGGTACCGGTCACCACGACATTCTGCTTGGACGCTACTATGGCGTCCTCCTCGATATCCCCGACGATCACGATGCTGGTCTCAGATTCAAGAATCTGTTTTCCTCTTAGCGTACCTCTATAGAACTGGCCGTCTCTTTCATGGAACGTTTCCAGGCTTTCATCCAGCATTCTCTTGTGGATCTCTTCCGTATATGTGTCCTTTTCGATAATACATAATATCTGTATTCTGGCCGCCTCCTGTATGACTTCCGCCATAAGGTGCGTCTCCTCATCTGTGAAAGTACGGCCTTCGAATTCTACCGCCATATCCGCATGGTCAAAAAAATGCGCGGAAGATTGAAATTTCCTCTGGACCTCTGCCAACAATTCCTCGTAAGGCATGTCCGGGTCAAAGTAGATCGTAATACCGTATCTGTTACTCTTAATGAGCACCGGATCTTTCACATACACTCATCCTTTCCCTTAATCTCCTCCTGACTGTGTTATCTTAATCTTAGCTGCTTTTCCGGTGATGATCTCCTCCTCCGGACGTATCTCATAATAGTATTCCAGTACCGCATTCCCCACCTCGGCGGCAAATGTAGAGCTGTATCCGTTCGCAATACGCGTTGCGAACGCCACCTCCGGGTTATCGCTTGGGGCAAACCCGACGAAAAGCCCGTGGTCGGGATGCGTCTTGCTCTGCTGTGCTGTTCCTGTCTTTCCAGACAGTTTTATATCACTCGCATTGAGATTCGGAAACAAATCCCCATGCTCGGAAACTACCATATTTCTCATTCCGTCATGTACAGCCGTCCACGTGGAATCTGCAACGCCCTCGACCGTGTTGCTGACCTCAGGTTCGTAATCCTTGATGGTCTTCCCTGTGACAGAAGTCACCTTATCAAGCAGGCTTAACTTGAATACCGTGCCCTTGTTGGCGATCGCGGTAATATATCTTGCAAGCTGGCTTGTGGTATAGTTGTTCGTTCCCTGTCCGATCGCAGACGGAACGGAAGAATCGTCAGAGATCTGGGGATCGGATTCCGGTATCTCCATTCCTGAAGTCTCTCCTAAGCCAAACTCCTCCGCATATTTTCTTAATTTCTCCAGACCCAATGCACTGGAATAACGCCTGGACGTATTCTGTCTCTGCGAATCGTCCGTATCATCCTGCGGCGCCACCGTCTCTTCAAGGCTTAGGCGGTATCCCACTTCGTAAAAGAAGCAGTTACAGGAATGCTGGATCGCGCCGGATGCGTTCAGTCCGCCATGGGCGCTTGGATATATCCAGCATCTCGGATTCGGGTCTACTTTTTCATAGAGTCCGCTGCATGGCAGGTAGGTATTTGTCTCAATGACACCCTCCGTAAGACCGGCAACTGTCGACAGCGGCTTGTAAGTGGAGCCTGGAGCGGTCTTCTCCTGAGTCGCATTATTATAGAAAGGCCGTGCCTGATCTGTCACCAGCTTGTTATAATAATTCGAGTCCATGGCATTGGCCAGACGGTTATTGTCATATCCGGGATAGGATACGCAGGCGAGAACCTCTCCTGTTCGGGTATCCGTCATGACCATGGAACCGGTGCATGGTTCCAGTGCCAACTGTCCCGGGGTGATCTCAAGCGTCTCGATCTTGCCGCGAATGAAATCGTAAGCGCCGAGCGAACCGCTGTTCAGGCGGTTGTACTGATCCTCATCCATGGCAAGTATTCCCTGCTCATAGAGCATCATGCATACCTGACGGCCAGACACCCCTCCCGACTTGATCATATATTTGTATACTAATTTGTCGAAACTGCTGTCTGAATCAATACGATCCAGGATATATGCGATCATTCCCTCATAAAGTTCGCTGGAATCGGAATAATCTCCGTCAGACGAGACATATGATTTAAGCAGGGAAGTATCCACCCAGTTCTTGGAGATCGCATAATTGAGATAAGAATACACATTAATACTCTCATCGTCTTTCCAGGCCTTATATGTGGCATCATTCTTGTCGATTGAGTCTGGCATGATAACCTTGTGGCTGGTAGTCAGCATATCTGTCACAATATAAGTCAGATATGCCTGGTTCTCCTTCGGAAGTTCCCGGTACGCCCCGGCGTTTGGATCCGACAGGATACCTGCCAGTTCGCTGAGGATCGCAGATTTTCTGGAGGAAAAGGCTGCGCTGACTTCTTTCTCCGCAAGGCCTGCCTCTTCTGCGCTGAAATGATTCATATCCAGAACGTCGTTGTTGATAAATGTGTGATAGACATCTCCGATCGGGATGATCACATCGCTTCCGTCTTCCACATGCGTTCTGTCGTAATCCAGAGCATTCTGAATCTTAGACAGCAGGATACCTGCCAGTTCTTGTTCAATAATATGATAAGCTGCTTTCTGCAGATTCGCGTCAATGGTAAGGTAGACGTCATTGCCGGCTTTGGGTTCCTTCTCATTGACGGTCTCGATCACCTTCCCCACGCTGTTTACATACAGCTTAATCTCACCCTTCTTCCCCTGCAGATAGGAGTCCATAGTCTTCTCCAAACCGGATTTGCCGATGATATCCGTCTTGGCACGTTCCTTCTTCTCCTCCTTGCTGAGATCGTCGTATTCCTCCTGGGAAATCTGTCCGATATAGCCGATGATATTGGCAAAGCAGTAGCTATCCGTATAGCGGCGCATGGATTCCTCTTCAATATTGACACCCTGAAGCTCGTCCAGGTTCTCCATGACATCGGCCACCGTCTCCTCGCTGACATCCTCGGCGATGGTGGTGGCAATGTACTTCTGATAACCGTTCAGAGCGATCGCATAGCGGATATTCACTAATTTTAATACGTCCTGCTTCTCCATCTTCTTCTGGTCAATGCCGTAACCGTTGATCTCATCGGTACATAAGTGGTTGATCAAACCCTCCGCAGATATGTTCTGCTGTTTTTCGGACAGCTCATCTATCGTACGTTTCCCGTAGACGTCCGCAATAAAGCGGAGTCTCTGCGTAGTATTCTCTGACACATAGATATAATTGTTGTTGTGATCCAGAATAATACCGAAATTATTGATCACCGTGTCCCCGTTCGATTCTACCATCTCGATCACACTGGAAACCACTCTGTTCAATTCCTGATTCTTATGGCTGATACTGTCATACTCCCCGGTATCCTCTATAGTGACCGCATAAGCCAGCTCGTTATAAGCCAGAAGATTGCCGTTGCGGTCATAGATATGGCCGCGGGTTCCCTGCACTTCCTTTGTCTTCTGTATCTGCAGCTTGTAATCATCCAGATATTCCTGTCCTTTAACGATCTGAAGATAGAATATCCTCTGGACGAGAACCGCAGACAAAGCACAGAACACAATGATCAGGACAAATATCCGCGATTGAAGAATATTGGATACAGTAATTTTGATCCGTTCCCATAAACTATACAAATTTGCTTGCACTCCTTTGTTCTTCTGCTTCCAGTTTCTTGTTAATGTGTAATATGATCTGATACAATACCAGCGTTACCAATATCGTGTATACCAGCTCCGGTAAGATAATGCTGAACAGATATGAGAAAAATGCGAAATCACCCTGCAGCATATAAGCGAACGTATAGATGGACAGGCCATATACCAGTTCGCTCGCCCCGATCAGCACGATCGGAAGCTTGACATCGTCATCATAGAACATCCTTTTGAAGGACCCGTTCATATATCCGATCACGGCATACAGCAGCATGTGGAATCCTAATATACTCCCCCAGAACAGATCCGCCATCAATCCCGCCGAGAATCCCACGAACATCCCTTCTTTCTTACCGCGCATAAAACCGAAGGACGAGGTCACTACGATCAGCAGGTTCGGTTTGACCGAAGCGAAAGACAGGCTGTGAAAGACAGAACTCTCCAGCAAAAAACAGATAAGGATGACCAATAATGTAATAAGCTTTCTCTTCATGGGTTACTCTCCTTCAACTGCATCCCCGCCGCCTGTCATCTCCTGTTTCGTTGTGGTAATGACAAGCACCTCCTGAAGCTTGCTAAAATCGACCGCAGGCGTAATATATCCTGAACGCGTAAGGTTATTGGCGTCCACATCGATATCGCTCACATATCCGATAAAAAGTCCCTGAAGGAATCTGGAGCTTACATGCGACGTCACGACCTGCTCTCCCGGTTCCACAACATTGTCGTTGTTGGGAAGCTTCTCGAATCGGAGCCTGCCGTCTGCCATCAGCTCTAAGTCTCCTCTGACCATACAGGTATCGGAGGTAGAGAGCATCATGGCGCTTACGTTGCTGGCATCGTCGATGATGGAACGCACCTGGGCATAATTCGGTCCCGCCTCAGTGACGATCCCGACAAGGCCGCTGCCGGCAAGGACATTGGAATCCACCTTGACGCCGTCCTTAGTCCCCTTGTCAATGGTGAAGGTTGAGAACCAGTTGCTTCCGTTATTGGCGATCACATGAGCGCCGATCTTCTCATAATCAGAATAGTTCTCATCTAACTTATATAATTCCCGTAATCTGTCAAGCTCATACTGTTCCTGCCGAAGCCGTGTATTGTCCGTGGTAAGCTCATCCACCTTAGACTGCAGCTTCTTATTCGCATCCTTCATCTCATCTAAGGTCTCGAAATTATCCGACAGATCGCTCATGAAGCGTCCCACATAACTGATACCCTCCTGCATGGGGATCACCGTATAACCGGCGATAAACCGCAAAGGCCCCCCGCCGTCAGTGAAACGCTCGATTCCCAGCAGTATCACACAGACAACGGAGATGATGATCAGCCAGTATTTACTTGAAAAGGACGATTGCTTCTTATTCTTCATATTACCTCATCCACCTATAATTCTCATCGATCATGGAAAATGCAAATTTCCTCAGCTCTTTCGACTGAATGATCTTCTTAAGCCCGGATACCGCGCAGACATCCGGTTCTACGGAAGCTCTGGTCGTGATCCCGACCATCTCCTCCACATACATCTCCAGTCCGGCTGTGTGCGCAACTCCGCCGGTAAGGAAGATCCCGTTCTCGTTGATCGCCTTGCGCACCTCAGGGGGCGTCCTGTCAAGCAATGACTGGATCGCGCCGACGCATTGGAGCAGGGGATCCTTCATGGCAAGCCTTACCAAGTTGATAGAGATACCCTTGCGCATAGGGACGCCCGTGATCAGATCCCGTCCCGCAGCCGTAAGCATGGACTCGATCTCACTTGTGAAGATCCCGAAACTCTTGCGCAAAACCTCCGCCGTATGCCTTCCGATCAGGAAGTCGTGGCTGTGGCGCACCAGATTAATGATCGACTGGTCGAATGTCACGCCGCCGATCTTCAGAAGACGGTTCATGACCATACCGCCTCCGGCGATCACCGAAAGCTCCGTGGTCTCTCCGCCGAAATTAACGATAAATACGCCTTTGGTGTTCTGGACATCCAGATTCAGCCCAATGGCGTCTGCAATGGATCGTTCTACAATATTCACCTCTTTTGCCTTGGCCGTCGAGTGAATAACCAGATCGAAGAACGCCTTCTTCTCCACCTCCGTCACGTCCGTCGGGACTGCAACCACATATTCCGAACCGCGGGCAAACTGCCGGTCCTTCTTCAGCAAATTCTGCAATAAGAACTGCATATCGTGGAATCTGGAGATCACGCCCTCTTTCATTGGGAAAACGACCTCAATAGCAGAGGGAGCTTTTTCGTACATCAAAAAGGCGTCGTCGCCTACCGCGAAAATATCGCGGCCGTTCTTTAACGCGATCACATCTTTTTCTTTCCATATGGTATCTTTCTTTTTATCGTAAACCTTGATCTCGTAGGAGCCAAGATCAAGACCATAAACATTCCTCGCCATCTGACTAGATCCTTTCTAATAGCATGCCCTCTTCCCGAAAACTCATATAACGATTATTCCCGATAATGATATGGTCTAACAGCTCAATTCCAATTAATTTGCCGGCATCGAAGATCCTCTTCGTGATCAGCAGATCCTCCCGGCTGGGAGTCGGGTCCCCGCTTGGATGGTTGTGTATGATAATAATATACACTGCGCTCTTCTGCAGTGCTTCTATAAAAAGTTCTCTCGGCGTGATCAGGGAAGCGTTCACCGTTCCCTTAGAAATGTTCGTCTCGCCGATTAATTTTGCCTTGGTATTCAGCATCAACAGCTTCATCTGTTCCTGCTTCCCATGCCTCATATCTTCCATATAATATCTGGCAATGGTGTCCGGTTCAGAGAAGCATAAGGCCTCCTGATAAGATGCCTTAGAGAGCCGCTTCGCAAGCTCCGAGATACATGAGATCTGAATTGCCTTCACCTTCCCGATACCCTTGATCGTCATCAGACGCTCCCGGTTGAACTGGTGGATACCCAGAATCCCGGTCTCGCCCGCGTGGTACAGGATCCTCCGCGCCAATGCAAGGGCGTTCTCCCCATGAGTGCCGGTTCGAAGCAGAACAGCCAGGAGTTCTTCATCACTCAGAGAGGCGGCTCCTCTTCGTTCGCATTTCTCATAGGGACGTTCCAGTTCCGGTATCTCCTTGATCGTATTAGACTGATTCATCTTATCATTGGATTTGTGCGATACTCTAACCGATCCATTAGTTTAATTTCTGACCGGATGGACCAGCCGAGCTATAAGAAACGGTAAATAATGATGGCAAGGACAACGCCGATAATGCTTGCGATCGTAATCTTGATCGACAGGCCGAATGTAAGCACCAGAATCCCCAGATTCAAAACGATGGGCTCCTCCAACCCGAAGGCCTGTCCATATCCCAGCCAGCTAAGCGCAGGAACTCCTTCCGCCAGCATGCCGATGAAGCCTCCAAGTACGATTCCTGTCAACATAAACAGAAATAAAGCCCAGGCGTTCTTGCTTCCTGTTCCTTTCATTATGTACTCCTCCTCGTTTTCTCTATCTAAAAAACTCAATACATTTTAACACATTTCAGAAACGGTGTATAGAGTTATCACATTAAAAATTTCTTAAGCCATTCGCCAGAATGTCGAAAATGTAGATTTTGTGCGGCTCCTGTTTATCCGCCGTCCATACGGCGCCGCTTAATCTTACCTGCCGCCGGATCCTTGAAACGGCGCGTATTCTCCGGCAATAGCCTGCGCGATCTTAAGGCCGTCTATCGCCGCAGACGTGATCCCCCCGGCATATCCGGCTCCCTCCCCGCAGGGGTAGAGTCCGGCCGTACGGCTCTGCATGCTGTTATTATCCCTTAGAATACGCACCGGAGACGAGGTACGGCTCTCCACCCCTGAGACGATCGCATCCGGGCGGTCATAACCCTTAAGGCGTTCTCCGAAAGAGCGGATCCCCTCCTCCAGTGATTCTGCCAGTTCTTCCGGGAATATGGCTCTTACATTGCCCCAGGCATAGCTGCCCTTCGTCTGCGGCAGGATATCTCCGTGCGCTGCTGACGGGCGGCCGCTGCAGAAGTCTTCGAACAACTGGACCGGGATCCTGCCGCCGCCTGCCCGATACGCGGCTTCTTCAAGCCTTCTCTGGAATTCAACTCCGGCCAGGGCGTGCTCCTTTACATACGCCGCACATACGGCCTCGCCCGCCTCGCCGCATCCTTTGCCGACTGCCGTACCATCTTGTTCTGCCGCTTTCGTTTTATCTTCAAGTTTTACATAGTCCGCCGGAGTAACCGTCACTACCACAGCGCTGTTGGCATTGACTCCGTCTCTGGCATGGTAGCTCATGCCGTTGACCGCCAGACGATTCTCCTCGGAAGACGCATTGACGACGTAGCCGCCCGGGCACATACAGAAGGTGTAGACTCCTCTCCCGCTTCTAAGGTTCGCCGTCAGCTTATAAGCGGCCGGAGGGAGATCCGGGTCGTCCCAGACTCCGTACTGTGCCAGATCGATCATTCGCTGCGGGTGTTCCACACGAACGCCCACGGCAAAGGACTTGGCCTCCATAGGGATGCCCCGGTCCGAGAGCATGGCAAACGTATCTCTGGCGCTGTGGCCGATGGCAAGAACGGCGATCTCAGTCTCTAACCGTCCAACCTCCGGTATATGATCCCGGTCTCCCGGTCTGCGCACTTCCAGCGCGCACAGCTTATCATCATTCCCTTCCCTCTTCACAATAATATCCGTCACCTGGGAACGGAACCTTACCTCCCCGCCGCGGGAAATGATGTATTCCCGCATATTCTTAACTACATCCGCCAAAATATCCGTTCCGATATGCGGCTTGCTCTGATATAAGATCTCCTTTGGAGCGCCGTTCTCCACAAATATCTCAAAAACCCTTGCGCCTAAGCCCTGGGAATCATGAACCATAGTATTAAGCTTCCCGTCTGAAAATGTTCCTGCACCGCCCTCTCCGAACTGGACATTGGAATCAGGATCTAAGACGCCCGAAGCCCAGAATTCTTCCACATCCTTGATCCGTTCCTCAACAGACGCTCCCCGCTCCAGAAGAACCGGACGGTAACCGAGGCGCGCCAGCTCGTACCCGCAGAATAGCCCTGCCGGCCCGGTCCCGATCACAACAGGCCGGTGGTTGAGCGTCCGTGCCCCAAACGCCTGCACAGAATATATTTTTTCCTGCGGCTGGAACTGAATATTCGAAGGCTTCCGCTTCTTCATGCGCTTTGTGATCTCCTGTTCGTTCTTCACCGTCACATCAACCGTATAGACATACGATAACTGCGGTTTCTTCCGTGCGTCCAGGGATTGCTTTTTGATCGTACAGGAAATAAGCGCATCCTCCCGGATGCGCAATGTCTTGCAGACCTTTGTCTTCAAGTCGGCCTCTGTATGGCGGACGTCAAGTTTTAATTGATTGATTCGTATCATAGATCTTCTCCTCAATATTCAGATCGGCAGCATGCTTTTTGCACTGCCGGGATGCCGTTTTATGTTTCACGAATTTAAGTCGATCGTATCTGTTTTCTGTACTTTCTCGATCACACAGGTATGCGCCTTGGTCTTTTTGTCATAGCTGATCCCCGCAAGAATCAGATTGCCCTCATAATCCCTTAGCGCATCCACATAATTCTTATCCTTGATCTGCGCAATCGCTCCTGCAGCATCCTTATCCCACTTTAGTTCAATGACTGCAGCCGGCTTATCCATGTGGAGCTTACGCGGTATCAGGCAAATATCTGCGAATCCCTTTCCGCTTGGCAGTTCCCTGATGATCGTATAATATTCTCTTGCAAAATAGAACGCCAAATTGACGGTACAGCTAAGGGAATTCTCATCATTATACTCAAGAATCGATATCTCCCTGTGCGCACGGTCAATGCCCTCTGCTACAGCCTGACTATCCATCTCCCACAATGATGTCAGAAGCTTCCTGGAAGCCTCTACGGAATGGATCACCTCCTGCCAGTCCATAGTGCTGATCGCATTCACATATTCTTGTGAAACTTCCTTATTCGGGATGGCGACAGTTTCCCTGGTACCGTCAAAAGTCAGATATCCCAGATGCACCAACAATGTTAAGACATCGTCCTTCGCTGCAAATGTTGTCATATCATTCTCGAATGTCCCTGTATTAATTCGGATCTCTTCTCTTGCCAGCATCCGGACTACTGCATCCTTCAGTCCGTCCATATCCATCTGAATATAGATCTTAAGAGCCTCATAAGTCTCCGTCCGGTTCCAGTATGTGCCGAATTTGTGCCGCATCAGAGCTTCTACTACTGATTTAGGATTATACATATAATAACATATATCGCCGTCTTTTGTATGCGTTACAAGCCGGTAACCGTCATACCATGCCTTCATTTCCTCAAAACTCATCTCATACTTTGCACAGAGCGCCTTAACCTCTTCTTCCGTAAATCCGAAATATTCTGCCAGATTACCCGGATCTGTCATGGAATACTCGGTAAACATATTCAAAGCAGAATGTGAACCATATTTCTTGATTGGAAGGATTCCAGTCATATAGGCTAACGCCACGTATTCCTTGTCCTTCAGCCAGGCACGGAGAAAATCAAGATACTTCTTCTGGGCGTCCCCGTCTTGTTGATATTCACGGAAAAGACAGTCCCATTCGTCAATCAGGATGATAAAAGGCCTCTTTGTCCTGGCAAAAACATCCTTCATCACCTGGATCAAATTATTATTATCCCTGAAACGAATCTCCGTGAAATAATCTGTCAAATCAAAAATAAGATATTTGCAAAGCATGGACAGCATCTCATCCACATTACCGGCCATACTTAAAAAGTCCTGCATATTGATCTTGATGACATCATATTTATTTAAGTGTTTTCTATATGACTCTGACTGACTGATCTCCAAGTCCTCAAATAACTTTGCAGAATCCTCATCTTGATTATAATAAGCCGCCAACATATTTGCCGCCACAGATTTCCCAAACCGTCTTGGGCGGCTGACACAGACAAACTTCTGCTGTGTGTCCAGAACAGCGTTCATCCTTGCAATAAACCCGGTTTTATCTACATAAATCGCAGAATTCAAGCTCTCCCGGAATCCCTTATTCCCGGAATTCAAATAACTGCCCATACTACACCTCTCCTGTCAATTAAGCTTCTTCTATATATGATTACCCCGTCTTTTTCTATTTCTTTTAACAGTTCTTCTAAAGAAATTTGTTTTATTCTACCACAAATTGCTCTTGATATCCATTATAATTCATCAGGATTGCGAACAGGATTATAAACTCGGGCTTCCAAACTTCTAATTTACTTACTCCAGATCATCTCTGATCTCTCGATCATATATTCGGTATCCCAATCTTTAGTCGGAGCGGAATAGCTGCAATAATCCAGATAAGCATCCAGATCGAATTCTGCGTAATAGATTCGGTCGATTTCTGACTTGTCGCCTATGCCGCAGATTCCGCTTTCTTCCTGAGATTGATTAAATACAGGTTCGACATATCTGGACCAGAGCGTTTCATAATAGCTGAAAATTACCGCGTCCTTCTCCTCTCCGTCTATCGTCACTTCAGTGTGTACAATCACTGTGCCGGCCAGATGATCTCCATCATAACTGACATAGAGTTCTCCGTTATCATCCTCTATCCGAATGTTTGCGCTGTCATACGGAATATAAGAGCTTGTCAACGACATATAGGCATATATCCCTATCACGATTGCAACGGATACCACGACCGATATGACCGATACGACAACTTTTTTTCTGAATAGCCGGTTTTTCAGCTTTTTTACTACTTTTGCGTCAGATAGCTTAATATTTCTATTTGTCGGCAAAGCAATATTCTGTCCCAGTATCTCGGCTTCCATCCTGCATGAATCACAGATATTCAGATGATCTTCCACCAATTCTTTTGTGTCGTCACAGACAACATCATCCAGATAGAGAGGAAGAATATCTCTAATTATGTTACAATTGATTTTTTTCATGTTCTATCGCCTCCATATACTCATATATCTTCTTTTTTGCCCGATAATACGTTACTCGTGCCCACCCGGGGCTCTTCCCAAAAAGCATGCCGATTTTTTCAAAGGGCAGTTCCCCAAACACCCGCAGGCTGAATACTTCTTTATAAGGTTCATCCATGCTGTGAAGGAACTGATGGATACGAAAGGCACTCTCCTCATCTGAAAAACGTTCTGTAAAATCCGCCTGTATGTTTGCTGTATTTTCTGATAACTCCTCATCTGCATAAATCTTTTGACGTTTGCAGTAAGTATAATATGTATTCTTTGCAATCGTAAAAAGCCATGCCCGGATATCTTTTGAACCGTCAAAGGAGTCTATAGCCTTAAGCGCCTTAACGAACGTCTCCTGTGCAGTTTCCTCAGCGATATTCTCATTCCCGGATAAACTGCATAAGTAGAAAAATACATCTCTAAAATAAGCTTGATAAATGTCTCCGAAATCCACTTTTTCACCTCCCTTCACCCAATTAACCGCTGAAAATGAAAAACGTTACAAAAATATTTACAAAAATATTTATAAAAAACTCCATCAAACCAGAAAGCTGATGGAGTTCTGTATTATTTTCGGCATCACAAACGCAATTTAGACAACCGCTTCAATTAATATCTTATTCCCAAGGATAATCTTTTTTACACCAATCTCTTTTTTCTTATTAAAATTGAAACTAAGCATATAACCCTTTCTCAATCCGAAATGATCAAGATATCCTGAAAGTTGTTTTTCTCCCCTCTCATTGTATGCGTTCCCCCGCCAGATCTTAAGTTCACAGATATGCTGCTCCCCATGATAGTCAATGATCAGATCCAATCTCTCCCTGTTTCTTGTCTCTGCTTCTACATAACAATGTCCCGTCCCATTGATGATCGGTTTCAAAAAAAGCATAAAATATCTTCTTCCCTCTTCTTCAAGGAAATTTTCTTCCTTGTCGCCGTATAGATCATCGAAAGTCTCTACGAACTTCTCAAGTACACGTCTGACGTTCAGATGTCCGTTCACAATAAACTGATTCTTATCCCTGGAAGCCTCCGTATATATATCACTGTTCTGATCTTTGTAATTTGATAAAAATCTATTATACAGGCGGGTTTCAAAGATCCTGTTCGCAATCTGTACCATAGAATTATGAACTTCTACAAAACCAAACATTCTTGCATTTCTAACAACGGGATCATCTGCATCATACGCAATAGGCTGGCCCTGAAATAGATGACGCGAAATAACCGCATTCAATTCCGGAAATTGGTATAATTTATTCACAAGTGAATCAAACAACGGATTATTTTCTTCTAATAACATTTTAACCGCAGTCAGACAGCCTGCCTTCGTCCATACACTGCTTTTATCTTCAAATCCAGGCGTCCCGGCGATTCGTTCATCCATTAGCTTACAGAGACGCGACACCAGATAAGGATAACCGGATGTGTAATCATAGAGCAGGCCTGCAATCTCGTCAATGTTCATGCCAGTATGAAAATCTGTTTCATATCCTTCAAGCATTCCGACGATATCCTTATTGCAAAAACTCAAATCCACAAGAAAATCAGCGGCAATATTCCACGGACTATTTTCTTTTTGGATTTCATCTGGATGTATCTTCCCCTTGATACTGCGTATATCATAGACCCCGGCAAGAATTACGGATTGAAATGTCCGTATCCTTCTACGTTTTAGATAACATGCTCTAAACTGTGCCAGAAAATCGATAAACACTTGATTATTTGCAGCAGTATCCACTTCGTCTATAATCAGAACAATTTTTTTTTCTGATTCTTTACACCAGGTTTTCATAACTTTAAAAAGCGCCTGAAGTGAATTGATCTGTGCTGACCGATCTGCAAATGCGGAAATCTTACCTTCCACATTATCCGGCAGTTCTTCGGCCAGATCCAATAGTTCTTCTGAAAAAGCCGCAACGAACGACTGCTCGTTTTCAAATGCTAAGGAACTCATAGTCTGAAAATCCAGGCTCACAACTTCATAGTAATCCTTCAGATAGTCTGCCAAGGCAGATAATATTGTTGTCTTACCATATTGTCTGGCACGATTGATCGTAAAGTATTTCTCAGAATCGACCATACTTTTTATCTCTTTTAGACGGCTGGACAGATCAACCATATAGTGCAATCCCGGATCACAATACCCATCTGAGTTAAATGTTTTTTTCATCTTATCACAACCTCATTTTATATTCCGCTGCAAATCCGCTTTCATATATATAGACGTCTCCATAGGGCTGTCATTATAACTGTCTATCTCATAAAAACCATATTCTCTATAGAGATGCACCGCACTCTCAAGAAAGGGCAGCGTATCCAGCAGCATATACGAATATCCGATCTTCTTAGCATCTTCTATGATCTGCCGGATCAAGCGGCTTCCAATATGCTTCCCTCGAAACTGAGATCTTACATACAGCCGTTTCATCTCACAGCTCTGCTCATCGATTTTCTTTAACCCGATACAGCCTGCCAACTCTCCATCATAGTACGCCAGATACAGCCTGCCAAATGGCTGTCCGTATTTATCCTCCAAATGTTCCAGTTCCTCGTCATAATTCTGAATGTCAAGATATTCTCTGAACGAAGGATCCCCGTCAATCAGCATCTTTGTATATTCTGTAAACAACTGCCCAACTTCTGCCGCATGCCGGTAAGCAAGAATCAGTGTTAATCCCATAAGTTTCACCCCGCGTATTTTGCTGCAACCAATTATACAGCATCCCCGCATCAAATGAAATACTTTTTTATGCACAGATATGCAACACAGCAATGTCATATCTTTTTAAGCCCGGGTATGCAAAAACAGCAATGTCACACCCAGTGTCACGATCTCCGTCACCGGAGCTGCCATCCATATCCCCGTCATCCCGAACAGGTACGGAAGCGTGAAGATGCAGGCAGCAAGTTTTTTCTCTTTTGCACCATAGGCAAAACTAATCAACGGACTTGCACCCTGTCCAAATCCGACAATGACCATACTGAACGCATAAGCTACATATCCTGCAATCGTAAATGCAGTTACGCCGTCCGCCCCGGCCTTTCTCATAATCACAAAATTATACGCAAACATTGCAATTCCCGTAGACATCTCGCCGATAAATTCCGAACTTCCATTCAAGATCGCCCGTACACAGACCTCCCTGGAAAAATGAAACATCCCCAGACGGTAGATCCTTGCTTTCTCCGCGAAAAAATACAGGATACAGATCAGTGAAACCAACGCTGATATAAGCGAAGCCGCCGCGATTCCGGCAACTCCCATATGAAACCGTGCCGCAAACATATAATCCAACAGGACATTCAGAATCACACTGATAATACTGATCTTCATATAATACTTTGGCTCTCCTTCTCCGCGGATGAACATCCCAAAAGAAGAATTGACCACCATCACCGGCAGTTCCAGAAGCATGATCCGATAGTAGTCCTTAAAATAACCACTCACTTGCCTATTGGCATGCAGGATAGACAGCATAGGCTCAAAGCAGAATATCATAGCGCAGCTTATAAACATTGAGAATACAAAGGTAACCGCGATCGTCTGTCTGAACACCTGGTTACAGACGAGCCGGTCACCGGAACCAAGCGCCATTCCTGCAATAGCAACTCCGCCTATGGAAACCATAAGGCCGACCCCAAGATACAGGTATATGATCGGAAGTCCGAGATTGACCGCCGCAATCCCCTCCTTTCCCACATAATTCCCGATAAAGAATCCATCCGCAATCGTGATCAATGAGGTGAGGATCATAGATATGATCGCCGGTATCGAGAATCTAAGGATCATCCCTGCCGTATTCTGTCTCATCTGTTCTAAGTCCATATTAATTCCTCCTTTTATAATGCGCTTTCGTTTCAGCTACTCATTCATTATAAGAAGGAATCTGATTATATACTTCTGAATTCTTGCCCTTTTTATCCGCTCTTGATCAATCATTCAATTATCTGATTCATTTTAGCGGGATACAGATACTTAGCTCCATATACATCGTCGTGCTGTCCACCATATGATAAATATCAAATAAGCTCTTCGCTGCGTCCAGTTCATAGAATACCTTCGGCAGCCATACCAGAAATATGGTCTGATACGCCGCGTAAATATGTTTTGCATGCCCTTTAAAATGATATACGATACATCTTCCGCCCTGGAGCTTTGCTGTGTTTGTCAAGGGGCAGTCTTCTCCAACACTCATACAGATATCATACAGACAGTGTCCGGCAGAAGTCACGGCAGGATCGTCATACGTCCGCTCTAAAAGACGTGTCTCTTCCGTAATGAACTTCCGGTATTTTTCAATAAAGTTATCCCAATCTCTGCATAGATTCTCGTAACTTCCGAAGCGTCTCTCATATATCACAAAATAATCCGGGATATTTTCAATCGTAATCTTGCTGTCACACGCTTCAAAACTCTCCACCTGCCAGTTTTCATGATGAAAAAAAGGATGAGCCATCGAAAAAAAGCTTCACCCTCTTAATGAACCCGTAGACACTCTCTCCTGTCTGTTCTTTGAAAAGACGGCTGAAATAAAACTTCGAGAGATGGCAGTGCCCCGCCACGTCTTCAAGTGTCAGTTCCTCTTCAATATGGCCTAAAATATAATCTATTGCCTGGTTGATAACTTCCTTTATGATCATATGCTTGCCCTGACTGCGGCATATCGAAAATGCGGCATATCCACACCGCGGTAATGTTTTGTCCAACTGTCTTTCCTGACCATACCGTTTCTGACTGCCACATTCTGGGAAGCCGTATTCGTATCCCGAATGATCGAACAGACCTCATCGGCGTCAAGTTCTTCAAACGCATATCTCTTACAGGCTTTGGCGGCTTCTGACGCATAGCCGTTGTGCCAGTATTTCCGGCAGAACAGATAACCAATCTCGAGCACTTCTTCGTCCTTCCATGGCTGCATGGTCAGTCCGCATTGCCCGATCATCTCATCTGTTTCTTTCAAGACGGCCGCCCATAATCCAAAGCCCCATTTCCGGTAACGGGAGATCTGTCTGTCAAGCCATTCCTGCACTTCCTCGTCGCTAAACGCCCCTTCATAAGCATACATTACCTCTGGGTCCTTTAGTATCTTACACAAAGCAGGAAAATCATCCTGCCCCATCTCACGTAAATATAATCGTTCTGTTTCCAATATCATATCTGTCACCTATTCCCCTGCTTCACAGCAGCCGACTTCCCCGCGATACACCCGGTCGCCCACGCCCATTGCAGATTATATCCCCCGCAGATGCCATCTACATCCAGCAATTCTCCGACAAGATACAGTCCCTTTACCAGCTCTGACTCCATAGTCCGCGGATCCACTTCATCCGTCCGCACACCGCCGGCGCACACCTGTGCATTCTCGAATCCGTTCGTATCCTGGATCGTAAGACATATCCGCTTACACTGATCTACGATCCTATTATACCCTCGTTTATCTAATTCTGACATCTTTGTCTGAAGCCGTATCCCGGCAAGCTCTGATATCCTTGGAACCAACTTCTGGTTAAATATTCCCGCAAGGTATTCCCCAACCGTCAGATCTGTCCGGTTCTCTGCTAGTTTCATCAGCAATCCCAGGACCTCTTCTCTGGAATATTCCGGCAGAAGATCAAGCGCAACCGCCGCCCTTCTCTTCTGATACAATCCCAACGCAATATGACGGCTGATCTGGAATACCGGAATCCCGGATATCCCATATGCGGTGATCTGCAGCTCCCCGGTATCCGACGCCGTCGGCACACCATCGATCAAAGCCGTCACCCGGGCTTCCGTGCGGACTCCCGACGCCTTTGCGAACGGATGATTCTTCACTTTAAGCTGCACCAGCGCCGGTACGACAGGCGTAATATGATGTCCCAACGTTTTTGCCAGATGATAACCGCTCCCGTCAGAACCAAACGCAGACGCCGCCTGCCCTCCGCAGGCAAGGATAAGCCCATCCGCCTTGAATATCTGCATATTTTGTTCTTTCTTACTCACTTTGGATTCTGCCGGACATTGCTTTGCCTTGATACTGAATTCCTTCTTCTTTTGTGTGATTGACTGAACCCGCATCCCGCAGTAGATTTCTACGCCAAGACGCTTCAATTCCAGATTCAGAAGTTCAAGCACCGTCCCTGCCTGATCAGAACGGGGATAGACGTAATCTCCCCGCATTTTAGTCACAAGGCCTATGGATTCAAAGAACTTTAATGTATCCTCATATCCGAACTGCCCAAGCACTTTCCCTGCAAACCGAACATCCTCTCCGTGATAACAGAGCTCTTCAACAGAACCGTCTATCCGCCGGTTCGTCAGATTACAGCGTCCGTTCCCCGTCGCAAGGATCTTCTTGCCGATCTTCTCCTTCTGTTCCAGAATAAATACCTTTGCCTGTCTGTCATTTCTCGCCGCGGCGACTGCCGCCGCAATACCGGCAGCCCCGCCTCCGATTATCCCAATCCTTTTCATGATCCCTGCCTAATTATTCTTTGTAATCTTTTTCTTAAACACAATATAGCAGCAATTTAACTCAAAATTACTGCAGGCCCTCTCATCCTCCTCTGGCAGGCATTTAAGCAGCCTTTATAGCACGACCACGCCTTCCCGCACCAGATATTCAAGAGACATCAAGATTCCAAGCCTTGCGTGGGGCCATGTAAGCCCTCCCTGGAAATACACCGCATAAGGCGGCTTGATCGGTCCGTCCGCACTAAGCTCGATCGACGAACCCTGCACGAAAGCCCCCGCCGCCATGATCACATCGCTGTCGTATCCCGGCATCGCCCACGGAATCGGCGTCACATAAGAATCCACCGGCGCCGCCGCCTGGATCCCCTTGCAAAATGCGATCACGCCTTCCGGCTTCCCGAATGTAACGGCCTGGATAATATCGTGCCTGCTCTCAGAACTGTCCGGCACCACCGGATATCCAAGCTTCTCATAGATATTTGCCGCAAAGACGGCACCTTTCAGCGCCCCGGCCGTCACCGTCGGCGCAAGGAACAACCCCTGATAGAAGGACTGCATCACGCCAAGGGAAGCACCTACCTCTTTCCCAAGTCCCGGGGATGTCAGACGATACCCGCAGGCCTCGATCAGATCCTTCCTGCCTGCAATATATCCTCCGATCGGAGCCAAACCGCCTCCCGGATTCTTAATAAGGGAACCTACGACCAGATCTGCGCCCACGTCGCTTGGCTCTATGACTTCAACAAATTCTCCGTAACAATTATCCACCATACAGATGATATCCGGCCTGATATCCTTGACAAAACGAATCAGCTCCCCGATCTGCCCGACAGAGAAGCTTGGCCTTGTCTGATATCCCTTCGACCGCTGGATGGTAACCATCTTCGTTTTCTTACAGACCGCTTTTTTGATGTTCTCATAGTCGAAGGTTCCGTCCGGCAGAAGCTCAACCTGAGAATAGGATACCCCGTATTCAGCAAGAGAGCCCTTGGATGGCCTGATACCGATAACCTCCTCCAGCGTGTCATAAGGCTTCCCCACGGGCGACAGCAGTTCGTCGCCTGGCCGCAGATTGGCACTCAAAGCAAGCGCAAGCGCATGGGTTCCGCAGGTGATCTGCGGGCGTACCAATGCGCTTTCCGTGTGGAATACGGAAGCATACACCTCTTCCAATGTGTCGCGTCCCGCATCATTATAACCGTATCCGCTTGCATAGTGAAAGCATCCCTCGCCGACCTGGTTCCTCTGCATGGCGTGTATCACTTTGAGCTGGTTATACTCCGCAGTCTCATCAATGGCAAGGAAACGATCCTTAAGCCCCGCTTCTATCTCCCGGCCGAATCTAAGGACTTCCCTTCGCACTCCCAATTCTTCATAGAGCGAAGCAACGCTGATATCAGCCTTTATCTTATTTATCTCATCATTCATCATGTAATATCCCTTCTCTGTAAAACAAATCTCACGCTTCGGAATTCACAGTTACATATGCTTAATGCCAGGAATCCAGGATCTTCGTCCTGACAACCGCGCATTTGGCGTCGAATTCCGGGTTCAGCGGCCGGATCTGCATAATGATCTCCGCCGCCTCCTTGTATTGCTTCATATCATACAGAAGCGACGCACGGTTCAGCTCAAAGAGCGATTCCTCCCCTTTGCTCCGAATCAACGGCTCCAGCTTCAATAATTCCTTATAGGTCGCCTCCGCATTATGTGAATGAGAGTAGACCTTCAGCAGCGTATTCATTTTCTTGATAAATTTGCTCTTAAATAATCTTCTCATAGTGGTTCTCCCCTTATCTTCCATACGCTCCGCCAATCTAAGCCTCCCTATACAGGTACGTCATTGCCCTGCATAAGCTTTGCACGGATATGTCCGAGCATATCTTCAAGAATCATCTCTTCATTGTATCCATACTCATCCTTATTGATCCAGATCACCTCTCTCTCCCTCTTAAACCAGGTGATCTGTCTCTTTGCAAAATGTCTGGTATCACGTTTCAGCAGATAGACTGCTTCATCAAGGCTTAGCTCCCCGCTGAGATAAGACAGTATCTCTTTGTATCCAAGGCCCTGCATAGATACCATATCGCCGGTACAGCCCATTTCCCGCAATGACCGCACCTCGTCTGTCAGCCCCTCTGAAATCATCTGGTCCACACGTCTGTCGATCCGCTCGTAGAGCTTCGTGCGTTCATCATTTAACACAAAGTAAACAAAACGATACGGCGATTCCTTCTTACGTTCCCGCTCATTATGCTCCGAGATACGCTGCCCTGTCTGACGGTAGAATTCCAGCGCGCGGATCACACGCTTCACATTATTGGCGTGAATCTGATCGGCCGCCTCTGGGTCTACCTGTCTTAACCGGTCGTGAAGCGTCCTTCCTCCCCGTGTCCGCGCCTCCTCTTCAAGCTCTCTGCGGTAAGTATCATCCCCGTCGTTCTCAGTAAAATCAATATCATACAGAAGCGCCTGAATATAAAACCCTGTGCCTCCAACTACAATGGGAATGTGCTGATTGGCATAGATCTGATCTATTGCCGATTTCGCCATCTGCTGAAAACGTACCACATGGAATTCCTCCCAGGGTTCCAATTCATCCACCAGATAATGCTTGATCCCTTCCATCTCCCAGGGGCGGATCTTAGCCGAACCGATATCCATATGCTTATAGATCTGCATGGAATCCGCGGAAATGATCTCCCCGCCGATCGCTTTTGCAAGCCCGATGGAGGCCTTCGTCTTCCCGACAGCCGTAGGACCTGTCAGGACTACCAATGGTTTTTTCACGAAATGCTTCATGGTCACACTATCCTCTTAAATTTCTTTTCTAACTCCCGGCGGCTCATGGCAATGATGGTCGGCCTTCCATGCGGGCAGTGATAAGGATTCTCGAGCGTCAGAAGTTCACTGATGAGCGTATCAACTTCGGCGGCCGACAGCTTCATATTCCCCTTAACCGCTGCTTTGCAGGACATAGAAGCCACCTTCTCGTCGATCAGTTCCGGAGACAGATTCCGGCTTATCTCATCTGACAGGCCGTCTAGCATCTGAAGCAGCAGCTCCTTCTTCGCAATACTGAACAGATTGTCAGGAACCGCCCTGACTGCGAATGATTCCTGCCCGAATTCTTCGAATTCAAAACCGATCCGGGTAAACCGGTCCATATGCCTTTTTAGAAGTTCCGCCTCCTGCATGCTCAGATCCAGGACAATCGGCGGGCTGATCATCTGAGAGGTGAATTCTCTCGCCTTCATGCTCTTTAAGGTCCGCTCATACAAGACCCTCTCATGAGCGGCATGCTGATCGATAATGTAGAGACTCTCACGGTATTCCGCCAGCCAGTAAGTCTCGAAGAGCTGTCCGATCAGGCGGTATTCATCCTTCGCCTCCCGTGTCAGCAATTTTTCTTCGAACAGATTAAGCTGTCTCGGTTCTTCCGCCGCCTTCTCGGACGCAAGCTGACTCTCTGTATATTCCGCCGCTTTTTCAGATACAGGCTGTTTCCCTGCATATTCCAGTGCCTTCTCGGACGCAGGCTGTTTCCCTGCATATTCCGCCGCCTTCTCGGACACTGGCCGCCTCCTTGCATATTCCGCCGCCTCACGGATACGATCGGTCTGGATCTCAGGCCTGAAGATTCCTCCCTGATCCGCAACTTCGGCGGCAGAGCGCTGATCATGATATGCCTTGACCCGCTCCCGCATCTTCCCCATAAAATAATCCAGATTTTGTTCCGATGCCCCGGCATCCGTCTGCCCCTCTGACGCCTTCACATCTGTCTGCCTGTCTGACGCCCCGGCATCTGCCCGCTTCTCTGACGCCTTCAGAACATGGCCAGAGCTCCTTCCTCCGCCTGCCTTCGGAGACAGATTCTCGAAGGGAAGCGGTTCTGACGGCATCTTCCTGCTCTTTGGAGCGCCGAATTCCACATGGGGGATCAGCTCCTCCTCATGCAGGCCCCGACTTACCGTCTCGTACACCCGGTTATAGACCTCCTGCTGATTATGGAAACGAAGCTCCATCTTGGCCGGGTGTACATTCACATCCACATTCTCACCGTCGATCTCCATATGCAGCACTACGAACGGATACTTGTGCTGCATGGAGAAGTCTTTGTACGCGTCCTCAATAGCTTTTGAAACGATCTGATTCTTCACATAACGCCCATTGATAAAATAATTCTCGAAGTTACGGTTTCCTCTTGATATCACCGGCTTTCCTAAGAATCCGGTGATCTTCATTCCGGGTACTTCACATTCTGCCGCGAGGAGATTCGAAGCGATATCCCGCCCGTAGACGTGATAGATCACATCTTTCAGATTCCCGTTCCCAGAGCTGTGAAGCTTCGACTGCCCGTTATTGATAAACTGAAAAGATATCTCAGGATGAGACAGGGCAAGCCTCGTCATCAGATCTCCCACATGGCTTGCCTCCGTCATAGGAGTTTTCAAGAACTTCCGTCTGGCAGGTACATTGTAGAACAATTGCCGGATCAGGAACGTAGTCCCGTCCCGGGCGCCCGTATCCTCCAGCTCCACTTCCTTCCCGCCGTTGACCCGGTATCTCGTCCCGAAGGTCTGCTCCTTCGTCTTCGTGATCAGCTCCACCTGAGAAACCGCCGCGATACTCGATAATGCCTCCCCGCGGAATCCCAGCGAACCGATATGCACCAGATCATCCACCGACCGGATCTTACTGGTGGAATGGCGCAGGAACGCGTTCGGAACCTCTTCCTTCCCGATCCCGCATCCGTTGTCTGCGATCCGTATCAGCGACGTTCCGCCCTCACTGATCTCCACCACGATCGCCGTTGCCTTGGCGTCGATGGCATTCTCCACCAGTTCCTTGACCACGGACGCCGGGCGCTCGATCACCTCTCCGGCCGCGATCTTGTCAATCGTAACTGTATCTAAGACCTGTATCTTGTTCATCCCTTATCCTGTCCTTCCAATTTCCAGACCGCACCATGCATAGGCAGCGCTTCCTACCATCGGTTCTTTAATTTATTCTGCAGCTGATATAGCGTATTCAGCGCGTCGATCGGCGTCAGATTACCCAGATCCAGACTCTTGATCTCATCGATCACATCGTCATCCTTCACCGTATCAAACAAAGACATCTGCGCCAGATCCACCTCGTCGTAATGCCGGGGCTTTGCCGATAGCTGTTCCTGTCCGTGAGACGCGATATCCTTGATCTTATCCGTGATGTCCGCCTGCACCAGCTCTTCTACGATCTCCTTCGCGCGCTCGATCACCGTCTCCGGTACTCCAGCAAGCCTCGCCACCTGGATTCCGTAGCTCTTGTCCGCGCCGCCTTTTACGATCTTTCTGAGGAAAATGATGTCGTCGCCCTTCTCCTTCACAGCGATGCAGTAGTTATTCACGTTATTGATCTTCCCTTCAAGCTCCGTCAGCTCATGATAATGGGTAGCAAACAGGGTCTTGGCGCCTAAGAGCTTGCTGTTGCTGATATGCTCGATCACCGCCCAGGCGATGCTCAGTCCGTCGAAGGTGCTGGTTCCCCGGCCGATCTCGTCTAAGATCAGGAGGCTCTTGCTGGTCGCATTGCGCAGAATGTTCGCAACCTCCGTCATCTCCACCATGAATGTACTCTGACCGCTTGCCAGGTCATCTGACGCCCCCACTCTGGTAAATATCCGGTCCACCAGTCCGATATCCGCACCGGAAGCCGGAACGAAGGAGCCTATCTGCGCCATCAGGACGATCAGCGCGGTCTGCCGCATGTAGGTGGATTTGCCCGCCATATTGGGACCGGTTATAACCGAGATCCTGTTTTTCCTGTCATTCAGATAGGTATCGTTGGCGATAAACATATCATTAGGGATCATCTTCTCCACTACCGGATGCCGCCCGTCCTTGATATCAATGATTCCCTTCTCATTGATCCCCGGCCGGACATAGTTGTTTCTCTCCGCAACAAGAGCCAGGGATGAGAACGCGTCAAGCTGTGCTACAGCTCCCGCGCTTGCCTGGATCCTGAGGATCTCAGCTCCGATCTTATCCCGCACCTCGCAGTAGAGCTGATACTCCAATGCGTACAGCTTATCCTCCGCTCCAAGGATCGTATCCTCCAGTTCTTTTAATTCAGGGATGATATAACGCTCCGCGTTGGCAAGGGTCTGCTTGCGGGTATAATATTCCGGCACCATGCTCTTGAAGGAGTTCGTCACCTCCAGATAATAGCCGAACACCTTGTTGAACCGTACCTTAAGGTTCTTGATCCCGGTCTTCTCCCGCTCGTCGGCCTCCAGCTTCGCAAGCCATTCCTTCCCGTCCGATTTGGCGGATCTAAGCCTGTCCACCTCCTCATTGTAACCTTCCCTGATGATGCCGCCCTCCTTCATGGCGATGGGCGGGTCTTCCTTAACGGCGCTTTTTACCAGCTCGCAGAGATCCTCCAGAGTATCCAGGCTCTCATACAGCTTTCGAAGAAGCGGCGCTTTCATTTCCTTAAGAATGTATTTGATATGGGGCAGCATGGCAAGAGAATGCGCAAACGCGGTCAGATCCCTTGGATTCGCCGACTGATAGGTAATCCTGCACACCAGACGCTCCAGATCATAGATCGAGGAAAGATATTCCCGGATCTCTTCTCTGGAAATGGCGTTATCCTTCAGCTCCTCTACCGCGTCCAGACGGCGTTCGATCTCTGCCTTGTCGATCAACGGCTGTTCGATGTGCTTACGGAGCGCCCGTGCCCCCATGGCCGTCTTCGTCTTGTCCAGCACCCACAGAAGCGAACCCCTCTTCTGCTTCTCCCGAAGCGTCTCGCTAAGTTCCAGGTTCCGGCGGGTGGAACTGTCTAGCAGCATATATTTCCCCGCCGCATAGACAGAAAGCCTGGTAATATGGGACAGATCCCTCTTCTGCGTCTCCAGAAGATATTGGAGCAGCGCCCCCGCCGCGATCACTCCGCAATCGTAATCCTTCAATCCAAGCCCGTCCAGGCCCTTCACATGAAAATGATCCGTAAGCGTCCGATGACAGATCTTATCGTCAAAATACCAGGAATCCAGGGAATACAGCGTTATCCCCAGCTTGTCCTTCAGAAGCTTAAGATCCATGCCGCTCATGTAGAAGGATTCATTGCAGATCAGCTCGGAGGGCATATATTTGTAGATCTCGTCAAATAACTTATTAGACCCGTTCAGTTCCGTGACCATGTACTCCCCGGTAGTCACATCCGCAATCGACAGCCCGTATCGGTCCGCGATATAGACCACGCACATGATATAGTTATTCTTCGTCTCATCCAGTGCTTGTACGTCAAGATTCGTCCCCGGCGTCACGATCCTGACTACATCGCGCTTGACCAATCCCCTGGCGCTTGACGCATCCTCCATCTGCTCGCAGATCGCAACCTTGTACCCCTTAGATACCAGACGGTTCAAATAATTGTCTACAGCGTGATAAGGAACGCCGCACATCGGTGCTCGTTCCTCTAGTCCGCAGTTCTTGCCGGTCAGTGTAATCTCCAGTTCCTTCGATGCGGTAAGCGCATCATCAAAGAACATCTCGTAAAAATCTCCCAATCTATAGAATAAGATACAGTCCTTGTACTCCTTCTTCGTCTCCATGTACTGCTGCATCATCGGTGTTAATTCCGCCACTGTTGTACCTCTCTTATCTTGTGTTTTTCCCGCTTACATATATACAACCTATATCGATATACATACCTTATATCGCTGCGTTTCTTATTATAGCATTTCTTTATTGAATAAGGAAGATGGAATTTCCCACATTCCGCCTTTTCAAATAAATATATACGGCAGCACAGATCACTGCTGACAGCAATGACCCCAGAGGCGAGGCTATTCCCATGGGAAACAGGTTGTCCGGATACAGCTTGGACATCAGGTAGGCTCCCGGAATCCTGACCAGTACGATAGAAATAACATTGTGTGCAAAGGATATCATAGAATATCCGTAGGCAGTAAAATATCCGCTGAAACCGAACGCGACCGCCGCAAAAATACAATCTACAACGTAGGATCTCAGATATTGGCTTCCATACATAACCACGATCTCTTCTCCGGTAAACAGCGACAAAAGCGACCCTGAGATAAACTGACAGATCACAGTGAAGAATATGCCGAATCCTACTCCTATGAGACAGCCATACCGCAAGGTCTCTGCCGCCCTTTCATGCTGTCTGGAACCAATACACTGCGAACAGATCGCGGAAATGGCGGACAGCATACTGGACGGAACCAGGAAGAAGAATCCGATGATCTTTTCCACGACCCCGACGGCCGCGGCAATGTTCACTCCTCTGGAATTCGCTATAACAGTAATGACGATGAAGGAGATCTGGATCAGGCCGTCTTGTATACAGATCGGAAATCCTATCTTAAAGATATTGGAAATAACAGGCCGGTCCAGATGAAGATTCTCCCTCGTTACCGTGATCAGCTTCTTCCTGACGATCGCCGCCAGAGCGATCAAGACGCTGGCCGCCTGTGATAATACCGTCCCGAACGCCGCACCGGCGGCGTGCATATCAAAATATCCGATAAACAGATAGTCTAACAGGATATTTAAGAAGCAGGCGACAACCACAAAATACATGGGGCTCTTCGAATCCCCCAATCCCCTGAAAATAGAACTGATCACATTATATGCCACGATAAAAGGGATTCCCATAAAGCAGATCCTTAAGTACAGTCTTGTCTCCGAGACCGCCTCTGCAGGCGTAAACATAACAGTTATGATAGGGTCTATGAATATCAGCAGTACAGCCGCAAGCAGTACGGAGATCATCAGAAAGATGATGACCGTATTGCCGATAACCGTCCGTTTTTCCTGTTCTTTTCCCTCTCCTACATATCGTCCCACAAGGACCGTCGTCCCCATCGCCAGACCTACGATCATAACCGTAAGCATATGCATGACCTGGCTTCCGACCGATACCCCCGTAAGGGAAGCCGCTCCGTTATACTGACCGACGATAAACAGGTCCGCCATACCATAAAAAGTCTGTAAAAAATTAGACAGCAAAAACGGCAGGGAAAACATAATAATATTTTTTAAAGCGCTTCCTTTTGTCAGATCTTTTTGCATTGTCATACCACCATCCTACCAAATCTGTTCCAATATGCTTGGATCCTTTATCTTCGTATCTTCCGCGAACAGCAGGATCTTCGACATGATCTCTGCCGTCTTGGGGTCGTCGTCGATAAACGGCAGGAAGATACGCCCTCTGTGCTGGGAATGCACCGGCACCACAAACAGCATGGAATTGCCGATCTGGTGTACCACGCCGCTTCCCAGGTGCACGGAATACCGGCCAAGCTTACCGTCGATCATGGCATGGCTGCCTTCCAGACGGACATTCCTGATCTTGAACAGGTCAAGGTTACACTGGGCAATGGCCCTTCGCATCTCAACGGTAGAGTGGCTGGTCTCAGGATCTACGCCGCCTGCATGAGCCACGCTTACCGCAAGATCCACGTCCCGCATGACTTCGCTGTATATGACATCCGGTATTTCCTTAAGCTTCTTTGGCTGTCCCGTCTTCCGGTCATAGAATGCCACCCACTCTAGCGCCGGCGCTTCGATATCGCTGGGCGTAAACCAGTCCGCCATAGCGTAGATGCATGCAACGATATTCTCCTTGTAATATACTTTCTGAAGGCCGTCCTCATAATCCGCTACCCAGCGCCGTCCCCGAAGCGTTCCGGCAGTCTTCTGCGGCTGGATCTGATTGCCCGCAAACAGCCGTGACTCTGTCTTTTCCAGTTCTTCTCCCAATTTAAGGTACAGCTCGCGGAATACCTGTTTGAAGGACTGCCTGATCTTCCTTTCAAATAACAGCTTTTGATACTCATGCCAATGCCCGCTTGCGTACAGGTCAAACGGATGAGCGATCAGGATCTTGCCGTCCGGTTTTACAGGGGTTACATTACCTGAATCGTCTTCGATTCCGTCCTCTGTCAAAAAGCCCATCTTACCGTCTGCCGATATCGGTCCGTTCCCGTGATCAGACAGCTTCACCACCAGGAATTCCACGATCGGGCGCACCACCGGATTCTTCCTAAGCTCCAGGAACTCCCATACCTCGAAGTCCGTCCCGTCTTCCATGGCCTGCTCCATCATCTGCTTTGTCCGGCTGTACTGCTCCTTTAACTGCTTGTTCATCTCCTGGTATTTCTTAACGGTCTCGTTCTTTTTATATTTTGCCGGAACAGACTTAAGATTCTTGCCGTCCTTTCTGCAATTCAGAGAACTTTTCCCGTTCTCGTCCACAGATATCTTAAGCTCGATCTCTTCAACCGGCTGCCAGTCAAAATAACTCTGCGACTGCTCTACCAATTTGCCTTCCATACGGAGCACAAGACGGGTCACATCGGTGAAGCCCGCGTTGACGCTTAGATTCTGCAGCGCGATCTGTGATGCGCGCCCCTCGCTTGCCCGGCGCTGCGCCCCGAACTGCCTGCTCTCTTTCTTGTATTTCTGGATGAACTGATAGCGGTCTAACAGCTCTGCTTCCTTCTGCGATTTCGTGCCGTCAAGCGGAAGGAGCGGAAGGCTCATCAGCAGATCCTTGTTGCGCTTCGCGTTTATCTCTGATTTTAACGTGTCCTTTTCTACTTTTCCAAGCGCGGCGTCCGCATACTTCCGCGCCCGGCCGTGAGCCGCTCCGGTAGAGGAATACTTTGCCGCGTCATACAGAAGCTTGAAGTTCTTCTCACCCACATGCCCGTACGCTTCAAAGAACCAGTGAATGTCAAACGCCCCGTCCCCAAGCTCTTCCGGCGACAGCGGCGTATATTTTGCGATCACGGAAGTCACCTGTTCGTCAAAACGCTCGCTGGTATGCGCCATAAAATAATAACAGGTACTCGCAAATCCCGGAATATTAAGATACTCCTCTATCATCGGGATCCACTGCTGCGCATACATGGCAAGTTCCACAAGCCGTTTTTTGGTGATGTCCGTTCCCTTAAGAGCAGCTCTCAGATCTTCCGCACTCTCCTCTGGCTTAGGCATACATATTTTCAGCAGATGGCTTAATACCGTCCTTCGTTCACTGTTGGATGAATAGTAGCTGTAACCGCGCTGAAGCGGGTCCTTGCCAAGCGCCGTCAAGATCTGGATCATATAATCGATTCCATAGATCACCTGTATCTGATGGATATATCCCGAAAACGGAGTTGCCTTTTCTCCGCGTTTTAATTCAACGCTTAGGACAAGCGGAATCAGTTCGCTATATAATTCATGGGCAAACATCATCTTAGGCATCTCTTCACCCACAGTATCAAAATGATATTTTCCGTCCGCAGGCACGATCACATTATTGCCGAAAAAGGAATTGAGGCTGTGCACCCTTGCCTTTTTGGAGGAGATCGCTCCCTTTTGCTCCACGGTGCTCACCGGCTCTAAGAGGCTTCCCAGATTGGAAAATGCAAACACGGCCTTAAAGAACAGATCCTTATCCCAGACTCCGTGCACGTAACATTCCGTATAATCAGCAAGCCCCAGATAGAAGCGGCTGATATTCTGATAAGAATATTGCTTCTTTTCCCGGCTCTCCCCTCCAAGATAATGCTGCCCGAGACGGAATCTTAAGGTAAACGCGCTTCCCCAGTCCTCCTCCCCGGCACAGGAAAGCCACCGGATCATATCCGCGAAGATCGGCAGCTCTGCCGCCCGTTTCGTATAGGTTATGATCTCACCGTTATAGCGCTTCTCGCTGACCGTAAAGATATCATTAGAGTGATCCAGCACCTCAAGGAACCTGGCCGTCCCGCACAGGGCAAAACGCGCCTTTAACGCATCCGGCACATATTGTATGAACAATACGGATATCAATGTGTTCACCTGTCTGCTGTAAACAAGAGACGGCATCAAGTTCTGGAAGATCGGCTTCTTCAGGATGCCGCTTCCAAACACCTGCTTATAGAGCTTCTTATTCTGTTCGTAGAAGCCTCTTTGCAGACAGCACTGACGGTAGAGCTCTGTCTCCAAAAGAAGCTCTGGCGCACAGATCTTCGTCTTGTAAAAATCATTCCAAAGTTCTGGAAACGGGTAAGCATCCAGCGGTTTTGCATCCGGGTCGCTGTGGATATAGCGGCTGGTCTTCAGATCATTTCCAAGCAGCTCCTCCTGATCCCACGCCGTCTTATAAGAACGGGCGGCATTCTCTTTGATCAGCTCATCTAATTCCTTACATACGCGGATACACTCCGCTTCCCCGTATGTGAACAGCCGAGAAGCCTGATCCCCGTCGATATTTGCAGGCGGCAGGACCCAGTCTTTCTTGACATCGTACAGACCGTAGCCCGGTGTATCTAAGATATCCTGCGCGGTACTCGACTCTCCTAAAAGCTCCGTTAAGAGTACCTGTTCCTTCCCGGTCGCATCTGACAGCGCCTTAAGATGCGGAATTACTTTTTCAAAATATACGGCGTCCTCCTTCTTCAACTCCAAAGCCAGATCAAGAGCGCCCATATGGCATTCCTCAGATCTCTCCTCTAAGAGTCTCGCGATCGAGGATACCAGACTGCTTTTGTCTTGTCTTCGCAGAAGCGACAGCGTGCCTTTCCGCCCTTTTTTGTACTTCAGATTCTTCTCGATCTGTATGTAATCCTCTTCGGTAAGCTCCATATCCTCTGTCAGAAGATGCGCTTCCTTGTTCGTATACTCCTCTGGATTATGCAGAAGTTCGAATAAGATACGTTTCCGCGCGGCGCTCTTCGGCCGGTAGAGCAGCAATCTGGCCGCGGCGGCCCGGGACGCGCCGTAGTAGGAGTACCCCGCCCCCTGCCCGATCAGAGGGATATATCCTGCAGCCTCGTCCAGTATCTCATCATCCTGCAGCATCCATGCGATCAGACAGAGGCGCTCGGCTAAGTCGGACTGGTTCATGGTCACCTGATGCCATGGGAATATGCAGGGAGAAAGCGTGATCCCTTTTTTGGGAACCTTTTTAAGTATCTCTTTTAAGATCTGATAGCATCTCAGAGCTTCATCTCTGTCGGTAAACATTTCTTCCGGCGCCATCTTTCTAGGCTCTACCACCTTGCCGCCCCGGAAAGTATAAGAACTGCTGCTCTCATCCCTGACAAGCTCGCTGAAACGGCTGCTCGTCGATTCTATAAATCCCGGCAGAAAACATGCCGTAAGCTCCAGGTCGTCAGAGCAGTTCAGGATCACGTCCTTTGCTCCCTGCATCCTCAGCCGTTCATCCTGAATGGACCGGGTAAAATAAGAAGCCGTCATCTTCTGATGCCTTGTGCCGCTGACGATCAATTCCCGTACGGCCCCAACCGCCGCGTCCGCGTCATAGAAGCCCTTCGCCCAGAGCGCGCAGCTTATGGCAACTGAATCTTCCGTGGCAAGCTGTTCCCTGCAGAAATCCGGCTCTCTTAAGCACCGTCCCATCAGCCGCAGCAGCTTATCCGATATCCGGTCCACGCTCTTTTCGTTGAATATACCGATCCATACAGACACCGCACGCTTTACAGAAGAATACCGGATCAGGTCATTCTCCTCGATAACGGCAAAAAGATGCAGGAAGGCTTCCGGCCGTCCGGCGTCCATCGTCTCGCAGACCGCCTGCCTTGCCCCTTCCTGAAGCCTTGCCGCCAGAAGGAATTTCCCAAGGATATCGTACAATTCCTCGCTTTTGCTCATCACAATACCTCTGATCAGCTCATGGCTCAACATCGCCGTATTTCCCTCGCCAAGGAGGATGTCCTTTACCGCCTGCACCGTCTTATCATTCCCCCGGTCGATCTGCGCCGCCAGTATCTCCGCATAGGAAAAATGCTCGTTCCTTGCATGATCGCAGAACTCCGGCTGCGCGCTCCCTGTCAAAAGGTCTGCAAGCTCGGCGCCGTAGAAGCCAAGCCTTGAATACCCCCGCAGAATCCTCACGCTCTGCTCGGCAAAAGGCGCATAACTGCCCGAACGCAGGCTCCGCCGATACCATCCCGCCGTCATCTGATACTGGTTCATCTGATCCAGCGCATAATAGAATTCTTCCTGGTATTCCTTCGGCACGCAGACTTCTACCAGATCTTCAAATCTGCTCTGATACAATCCGCTCAGCGTACATGAGCTTCGTTCTGTCAGAATCTTCCTCATCTCATTGCAGGCTTCCTGCGGGATCGTATAGCCATAGACATCCGGCAGCATCTCTTTTTCCCGCTTGGAGAGACGTCTCCCTCTCTCCGCCGTACTGTTCACCCAAGTTTCCGTTAACTTTCTTCTCGTCTGATATGTAAATTCCACCATGATATTTCCCTTCCTACTATTCTTCTTAACCCATAAGCGACGGTCGTCTGATCACTGCAGCATGTGCAGGACTATCCTGACAGCATCGTCAGCCGTATAAAGGTAAATACCAGGCCATCCTTCCATGGAATCTCATCTTCAAGCCCTGCCAGTTCTTCTTCTCCGGCAAAAATGCGGTAGATTCCGTCTAAAAAGCATTGAACCGTATTCTCCGCCGCCTTATTAAGATCTGCTTTTTCTCCGCTATGCGCTCCAAAAGCGATCTTGCCGCGTACAGCCTGTCCGGCAATCTCTTCCCGTGTCAGAAAGGGAAGAAGCTGCCCTTCGTCCTTCCTAGCATTATAGTCCCTCACGCCAAGCTCTGTCAGGCCAAGCAGCAGTTCCCGCACAGTCTTCGGCCTCTCATCCAGAACAAAGGGGACAGGGGGCAGATCCTTACTCATACGTCTGCCCGGCTTCTTCATTCTCGCATAGATTGTAAATGACATCTCTTATCCTCCGAAACTAATATTATGATACATGGATCGCTCTGCAGGTATCATCTTATATTATAATATTAAGTATACTGAGAGATTCCTGAAATATCAACTGTGACAGTTCAAAAAAATACGAAGCTGTCAGAGGACATGATAATGCGGTTTTTCTTCTCCGTAAAGCCAGTAAGAAAGATAGCCTCCAAGAAAAATCCCCAGGGCGCACAGCCCGGAGAATATGACCATGAAGGGAAGGCAGATCTGCCCGAACAGCTGAAAAGGCTGATTACTGTAATCCCATACTGCCATATGGAGCCATTTATTGACAATGATTCCTGTGATGAATTCCATCGCCGTCACAAATATAATGCATCGGAGGATCTGCCTCCACAGCGCGTCCTCCCAATGGACCGCCTGCCCCTGAACCGTGAAGAATACCATGCAGATTCCGCCGAGTACAAACATGGACCAATGGGAGAACCCGCGGAAGAATATTTCAAAAAAGTAATAGATACATCCGCCAAGTGTCCACAAAAATAAATATTCGCTTAATTTCCTCATGAAAAAACGCCCTCACTTATGTTATTCATACATAGTGTGAGCGTTTTAGGTCAAGAATATAGGTGGTATTTATTTCTCCTTCCGTGCTTTACTGTCAGCGGCCTTAACATCCTTATTCTTTTTGAAAGATACTTGCCTGAAACACAGCCGTCTCATCTCCGTTCTTACAGGAAAACTGTACATGCGTCCCTTTCACCTGGCAGAAGCCCTGACGCTTCAGAGCATCTGTCAGACCGGCATACGCGCTGTCATCCTCATAACGCTCAACGCTGATCAGATACCCCTGCGGCCTTACAAACGCCGAAAGCTCTCTTGCATACCCTTCGTGTCTCTTTGCCTGCTCCTTTGCCGAAAGCGCGGCTCCTACCGCCTCCTCGCGAAGCGGCCTCCATGCGACATTTTCATGTACGGTACGGCAGGAGAACAGCGTACCGCACGCTCTTTGCCGCGGCTTATCGGAACATTCAAAGCATATATTCTCTATCTCAAGGCTCTGCGCAAGCTCCTCTGCCACGGCGACAGCATTAGAAGACAGATCCAGGCCCGTAACATAAGAATCAGGATGGCTCTGCGCGAGAAAGCAAGACAGAATCCCGTTTCCGCAGCCGATATCAATAATATCCCCCTCCCAGAAAGGTTCATATCTAAGCAGATACTCCGTAACCCTCCTTAAGAACACACGATCGTAAAAAGAAGCCGCCAGAAGGCTCATCTGCAAACTCTGATTCAGATAGTCAACGAGCTCTTCCTGCCGATGGAGATACGGCGTAGCTTTCGACCCGTACACCAGACGTTCTTCCGAACGGTCGTATAATTCCGTCAGTCTCTCAATGTGCTTTTCGCCCTCCGCCTGTCCGAAAGCTTCGAGCAGCGCCGTATCCATCTCGAATATCTTGCGGATACCGATTCGGGTAAGATATTCTTTTATCCTTGTATCTAACATACGTTACCTCTCATTATATCCGGCATTCCCGCTGCTTCCCCGATATAGTAGAAGCCCCGGCACTCCTTAAGCTCTACGTCCACATATCTGCCGATCAATTCCTTCCCTCCGTAAAAATGCACCAGCAGATTATTGCTCAGCCGTCCGGTCACCATCTCAGGATCATGATCACACACATCCTCCACTAATACTTCCTGCACCGTTCCCTCGTGCACCTTGCAGGCCTTAGCAGCGATCTCCTGCACCTCCTTCAGCAGACGGTCGAACCGGTTCTTGATCACGGATTCCGGTATCTGATCTTCCATCACAGCGGCCGGCGTCCCCGTACGCTTCGAGTAGATGAACGTAAACGCACTGTCATAGCGCACCTTTCTCACCACATCCAGCGTCTCCTCAAAATCCTCTTCCGTCTCTCCCGGGAATCCCACGATAATATCTGTTGTAAGGGAGATATCCGGGACTGCCGCACGAATCTTCGATACCAGTTCAAGATACTGCTCCTTCGTATAACGCCGGTTCATCTTCGCAAGGATATCCGTACTTCCAGACTGCACCGGAAGATGCAGATGCTTACAGATCTTCTTCGAATTCTTCATCACTTCGATCAGCTCGTCGGACAGATCTTTGGGATGGGAGGTCATAAACCGGATACGCCTGATCCCCTCGACCTTCTCGATCTCCTTAAGCAACTCTGCAAATGTCATCGGAGTATCCAGTGTCTTCCCATAGGAATTCACATTCTGTCCTAGCAGCATCACTTCGCTGACGCCGTCCGCCGCTAACCGCTCGATCTCCCGGACGATCGCCTTAGGATCCCTGCTTCTCTCCCGTCCTCTCACATAAGGAACGATACAATAACTGCAGAAATTATTACAGCCGAACATGATATTAACCCCGGATTTGAAATCGTATTTCCGCTTATTCGGAAGGTCTTCCACGATCCTGTCCGTATCCTTCCAGATATCGATCACCATCCGCTCCGACATAAGGCGCGTTGCGGTCAGCTCCGCGAATTTATAAATATTGTGGGTTCCGAATATGATATCTACAAACCGATAGCTCTTCTTCAGCTTCTCCACTACCTCCGGTTCCTGCATCATACATCCGCACAGGCCGATCATCATATGGGGATACTTCTTCTTGCGGGGCTTTAACTGTCCAAGCCTTCCGTATACCCGCGTGTTCGCATTCTCCCTGACGGTACAGGTATTATAGATGACAAAGTCCGCCCGCTCCTCCGAGGCCGCCTCATATCCCATCTCTCTTAAGATCCCTCTTAATTTCTCAGAATCCCTGGCATTCATCTGACACCCGAAGGTCGTTACGCAGGCAGTCGGGACACGCCCGTTCTCTTCTTCAAACTCCCGGACCCATTCCCGGCACTTTGCCATGAAGTAGAACTGTCTGGCAGGCTCCTCTGTGGGCGGCTCTGCATGAATATCTATTTTATCTAAATCAATTTCCTGATACATTTCTCTTGACTTTTCTCCTTTTCTGTCATCAGAATCTTGTTAATTATATATTTTCCTTGACTTTCTCCCTATATAAATCGGTTGTGTCCTTCGTCATACTCATAACCGATCTCTCTTAGCTTAGCTATAATCTCATCCTTATCCGCACCCATATCCTCACACAATATATCCAGCGCCGGGTAATAATCCCGAAGCTTCATATTGACAACGCTCAGCAAAAGCACCGGATCCTTAGGCAGTCCTGTCGGCATATCCTGTTCCCCCTCTCCATCACAACAATTCCTTATCACTCTTTTCTCCGTGACCACGATCTCCGGCCGGATATCATGCTCCTCATAAGGCACCTCCGGCAAGATCTGGAATTCAAACGCCAGTGCCATCTTACGCAGTCCCGGATGCGCCGCCAGATACCTGTCATAATATCCGCCGCCGTAACCAACTCTACGGCATTGCCCGTCGAACGCCACTCCCGGCATCAGCATCAATCCTTCACAGGCTTCGTTCCAGGCGGCTCCATCCATCGGGCCGTCCCCCTTAGGCTCCATGATCCCGTACGCCCCCAATCGAAGCTCAGCCAGGCTCTCAATACGGTAAAAATGCATAGTATCTCCCGTTACCTTGGGAACCCACACCTTCTTGCCCGTCTCAAAAGCAGTCTTAATTATCCTGCGCGTCCCTGATTCTCTGTTACGATCCACATATGTATAGATATCCTCTGCCTTCGCAAACCAGGGATGGGCAATAACCGCGGCTTCTATATCGCTGCTGGCCCTGCGCCATTCGGATTCTTCCAGTTCGCGCCTTATCTGCCGGATCCGTCTTCTAATTTCCTTTTTTGTTTCCAAATTTTTCTCCCAGATTCGTAATGCTTCCGTCCGCCTCCTGAATGGAGATCTGATCCAACTGGCTGCGCAGATTTTGTCTGAAAGAGTCAATATATTCTCTTCTTAAGATCTGCTGCTCCTTTAACTCCGCCTCTGTCAGGCCTTCTGCTTTTGATTTATGATACAATTCATTGATCCTTGCAATCTTCTGTTCGTTCATTGCTCTCTTCCTTCCTTATAGCTATCCTCATATCTGAATTCTTATCTTACACTATCTTGGCCGAGAAGTCCACAGACAAAAAACTCTAATCCGCAAAAAAGTAAAACCCCGTAACCAGACAGTCTGTCCGAATCATTGCAAGCTTAAGACAAATACGCCTGCGAAGCAGGATATCTCCCCATTTCGCAGGCGCTCTGTCATAATGAACGCATTAGCTGGAATAATTTTCAAGGAACCCGTACAGCGCCTTTGCGTCCTCCATATACTTCCCGTTTTTGATCTCACTTTGCATCTCGGCGGGAAGCCCGTCGCACTTGATATCCGTGTATTCATAGGGCGTCTTCTTGTCGCTCAGATATACGACCACATATCCGTTGACTTCCATCAGATAATAGCAATCTTCCTTCAGCGCCTGGCCGTCCGCTGCGATCGTAACCGGCTCCTGCTCCGTAACCGTAGGCTCCCTGGGTTCAATCTTCCTTGCGATCTCCACATTCGCGGCGCGTTCCTGCGCCTTTTTAAAACTTAATTGATACGCGCCCGCCATCAGCGTAAGCGCCATGATCATAACTCCAAAAAAACCGATACCATACTTCATTCTCATAAGGACAACTCCTTTTTAAGTACAGTATCGGTCAATTTTTAGAATTTTATACACTGCGATCATTCTCTGAACAAATGAAGTCTTCTGCACAGAGACAAGATCGCCCTTCCCTTGGGCATGTTCCGTATCTCATCCTCCGTGACGCCGCCAAGCAGCACCAGCGTCGCGCCGTATACGAATACGGCAGAAAACAGCGCAGCCACCGTCGCGATCTTCTCTCCTGCGAATAATTCAAAGATCAGATGAACGACCACCGTCACGGCTCCCATGATCCCGGACGCAAGAATCGGGATGATAAAGGTCTGCTTGCGCTCCTGTACATACCCGATACGCTCGCGGAGCGCATGGGCATTCAGGATACAGATCGCACCGGAGAACACGATCTTACTGATCACCACCGCATAGATGTTCCATTTGAAGACTACCAGCATCAAAAACAGGGACAGCGTATGGATCAGCAGCGAAATCCCTGCATTCTTGACAGGCGTCATCATATCGTCCAATCCCTGAAGAACAGAGTTCGTCACCGTAGAAAGGCAGAAAAATATAACGGACACCGCCCCTAACTGCAGCATCAATGCCGCCATCCGGTTATCCCCTTCGTAGAACAGAAGATCCATGATCGGCTTGGCAAGGATCAGGAATCCTACTGCACAGGGGATCGCGATCATCATATTGAACCTGGTGACCATATTGATCTTGTTATGTACCTGTTTCCTGCTTCCGGTCTGCACGGTCGTCACAAGGCTTGGGATCAGAGACGCCGCCAAAGCGCTGGATACGGACAGCGGTACGTTGACCAGCGTATTGTACTGGCTGTTGAAGATACCCATAAAGCTTGCGTACTCTGTCTTCTTATACCCCTGAGCCGCCATGATATTGTTGAAGATCGCCGTATCCAGAAAGTCGCTGATATTATATACCGTTGCACTCAGTATGACCGGCGCAATGGTCAGAAATAAGATCTGGTAGATCCTCCGGTAGCTTTCCTTCTTGCGGCTTCTGTCCTTCCACATCTTCCGCTTGAACACTCTCTGGTAGACGATGAATACAAACACCGCCGTCACCAGCGCGAATGCGGCCCCGGCAACCGTTCCGACCGTTCCTCCTGCCGCGGCATACGCCGGACCGTAAGACGCATCTCCCCTGGTCTCGGCAAGCTCTTTGCCTGTTTTAAGCAGCAGGTATGCCCCGATGATGGACGCCGCCGCATTGACGATCTGTTCAAGGACCTGGGATAAGGCCGTTGGCATCATAGAGCCGTTGCCCTGAAAAAATCCCCTCAGCACGCCAAGGACCGCAACAACCAGGATACAGGGAGCAAGGACGCGCAGCGCATAGACGCTCATATCCATCTTCATCACCGAGACAGCAATAAAATCCGCCCCAAGGAAGATCGCCAGCGCGACCAGTCCGCCTGCTGTGAAGGCAAATATCATTGCGCAGCGGAACACCTTATATGCATTCTTATACTGGCCCACAGCCACCCTCGCGGATACTAATTTGGACACAGCAAGGGGAAGGCTGTATGAAGTAAGCATCAGCGCAATCGTATAGATCGAGAATGCCACACTGTAATAGCCCATCCCTTCTTTACCTACTATATTCGTAAGCGGGATCCTGTATACAACCCCGATAATCTTCGTAATCACTCCTGCGATCGCAAGAATAGAACCCTGTAGCAGGAAATTCTTATCTCTCTTTTTTCGTCGTTTCGCCATATATTACTCCATCTTATCGTAAAATATAATTCTGAAAATAGAATACGCCTATCTTAAAATATCCAAGCGCTGCATGATCTCCCTCTGCACCGACTCCATCTCCTGCCGCTGCGGATCTTCTATATGGTCATAACCTGTCAGGTGCAGCACGGAATGTACGATCAGGAAAGCATATTCTCTCAGCACAGAATGTCCGTACTCCTGAGCCTGCGCCGTTACCCTGTCCTTGGATATTACGATATCACCAAGAGACAGCTCTCCTGATTCCGGGTCAAAACAATCCTCCCTGTCTTCAAGGAATCCGAATTCTCCCGGGGCCGGATATTCGATCATCGGAAAAGACAGTACGTCCGTCGGCCTGTCGATCCCCCTGAATTCCATATTCATCTCCTGTATCTGGTCGTTTGTCGTAAGCAGAAGGCTAACCTCTGCTTCGTAGGGACATCCCACAGTGTCAAGAGCCTTCTCGATCACCTCTTCTGCTATCCGGCGGCATTCAAGAGGCAATGCAGCCGCCCCCTCCTCCTCGTAGTAAACTGTCATATCCTTCTCCTTTTATAGTCTACCGGTTCCTTCGCTTTTTATTCCGGTCGCGGCTTCTTGTCTTTTCACGGTTCTCATAATCCTCGTACGCCTTCACGATCTTCTGGACCAGCGGATGGCGCACCACATCCTTGCTCGTCAGATTACAGATCCCGATATCGTCGATATTCTTCAGAACGGACACAGCAATATCCAGACCGGACACCTGTCCCGGCGCCAGATCCTTCTGCGTGATATCTCCCGTAACAGCTACTTTAGAGCCAAAACCGATTCTTGTCAAGAACATCTTCATCTGTGCCGGGGTCGTATTCTGCGCCTCGTCCAATATGATAAATGCATTGTCAAGCGTCCGTCCTCTCATATACGCTAACGGCGCGACTTCGATCAGACCTTTCTCCGAATTCTTAAGGAAGCTTTCCGCCCCCATGATCTGATACAGCGCGTCATAAAGCGGACGGAGATAAGGATCGATCTTGCTCTGTAAGTCTCCCGGAAGAAAACCGAGCTTCTCCCCCGCTTCAATGGCCGGACGCGTCAATATGATACGCCCCACCTCGTTATTGCGGAAAGCCGTGATCGCCATGGCCATGGCAAGATACGTCTTGCCCGTCCCGGCAGGCCCAAGGCCGAATACGATCATCTTCCTGCGCATAGCATCCACATACTTCTTCTGTCCAAGGGTCTTAGGCTTGATCGGCTTACCCATGAGAGTGTGACAGATAATATCCGAATCGATCTCCAACACGCTCCCCTCGCTGTCCTCCATCACCAGCGCCAGCGTATAATCCACATTCTGCTCCTGGATCGTATTGCCTCTTCTGGAGAGTCCTACCAACTGCTCTAAGACCTTCTTAGCCTTCTCCACATTCGCCGCTTCCCCCATGATCTTCATGTTCTCGCCCCTGGCGATCAGCGTCACATGAAGCGTACGCTCTATCTTCTTGGCATAAGCATCAAACTGGCCGAATACATTGCTCTCATGCTCTGCCGGTATATTCATCACTGATTCCATTAAACCCATCCGCTATTCTCCTGTCTCCTCTTGTTCTTCGGCTGCCGGAATATCCATCAACCGGGACTCGGCCTGCGTGCCGATCGGCATCAGGACCGTAAGCTGCCCCTTAGCCTCTGCTTTTTGAGACCCTGTGTATATTTTAACATCATTCTCAATAATTTCTACCCCTTTTTTCTCCAAATCTTTACAATAGCGCTGAAATTTTCTGCTCAATCTCTGCTGAAGCTCCTTTTTCGTATACTTTATCTCCTCAGACAGATAAGGTTTGGCAGTTCTTTTTCCATAGGAGATCGGCAGATAGAAGTTCTCACCGATACGCAATTGAGTCTCAGATCCGTACATCTCCCACAATTCATACTGGTTCCTGATGCTCCCTGCCCGGAATGTGTAATCTGCAATTTTAAGGAAATACTCCTCCTTTTTTACCTGCAGATTACCCTTCTTTTCATAAAAATATGACTTCTTCTCATATCCAAGGTTCATCTCATCCTGATATTCTATCACCGCCCTTCCCTGGATGTCTGCGTCGGATCTATGATATTGATAGGCGGTCACCGTCCCGGCGTCGTCCACTACCGGAACCTGGCCGGATACCAGCACGTCTCCCGCCTTAACCTCTGCGCCCTCCTGAACCATGGGTATCCCGTTGCGGGGAACGATCCTGGTGATCACACAGTCCCGATCCGCTATGATATCCGTCGCCTGCTCCCTGACTTCTGTTCCCGGACCGCCGATCCCGCTATCCTTCGGATCATCCGCATCCTGTTCTGCCCCTCCCGGACTCTGCGCGGCATTGCCTGGGATCACCTCCTCATCCGTATCCTTAATGGTATCCTCATTCTCCTTCACCTGTATGATCAGGCGCGTTCCCCGGATAGACGCCGAGACCCATATAATATCGTCATATTCCTTACGGATATCCTTAACGATCCTTGCGCAGTCGACCTCCGAGACCCGCATTCCGTTCTCTACCTCGCAGGACGCAAGGAATTTGAGCAAAGTCTCGTCCGTATATGTAAGATTGCCTCTGATATCAATATTCCAGATGTACCTGGACATAAGAAAGATCAACACGGCAAATAACAATGCTCCGGCAAAAAACATTTTCCGTTTGCGGTATTTGTGTAAAAAAAAAGGAAGACCGAACCGCTCTACAATGCTCACTTTTGTTCCTGTCTTCCTGATGATCGGTTTTAATTTTCGGAAGCCCGGAATTGAGATATTCATCTCATAAGCCCGTCCTTCCGGCCTCAGTCCCCACAATATGATCCCTCTATGACTGCACGCATTTAAGAATCTCTCCGTAGAATATCCTGTGATCCGAATACGGATATATCCTTTGACATATCGGATGATCTTTAACAGCAATGTCGTACCTCCTTTTAATTCTGGTATTCGATAGATTTTATATGTCCGTTCACCTTCATCTCGTCATTGGTATAATATACGACCTGCAGCCGTTGTCCGGTAATGCGGATCTGCCCCGTCTTCGTCTGGATACGCACCAGAGAATCCGTATATTCCAGAATCCCCCTGTAATTCTCCAGGCACAGCTCCATCTGTCCCGTAACCGTCAGCACGGGCATACCAAGAGCTACGTCCTTGGGCATCTCCGACAATTCTGCAATTTTATTTCTGAAAGAATGACTTTCTTCATCCTGTCTCTGATTCTGTCTTTTTCCTCTCATAGAAACGCCATTCATGGATTTTATAGTAATCTATGCAATGTGCCCGCAGAATATACCAGATACAGGTTCCCGATTTACTTCCGTCCAAGCAGGCGGACCAAAAGCACCTTAAACAGAGCGGAAGACAGCGCAGCGCTCCACAAAAGCCCCCGCGTTCCTCCTCTGCCGTCTTTGATCTTCTGAAGGCTCGTATAACTCTCCTTAAGCCTTGACCTTCCGTCCCTGAGATCCGCCAGAATCTTGATCCCCGCCCAGGATTGGAATACGGTAAGAAGGAATATCATACTGCTTCTTAGGAATCTCTGCCTTCCCGCCAGCAGATAATAGATTCCCTCTGTTATCCCCCAGAATGTTGCGATATGATGAATCCCTATACAGATAGATAATTCCTTTTCCCTCATTATTACCGTCCCCCTTTTCTCTCTGTAACCATTGTACAGGATTTCATTGCCGGAATGTAGTAAAAGAGTTCGCAAGTTTTTACATTTTTCGCATCAGGACATTATACAGCACAAGAAGGAGCATATCTGAACAATGCTCTTCTTGCTGTTCAGGTATGCTCCTTCGTCAGATGTACCATTATAAACTATACTAATATATCAATATTCTCTCCAAGTCCCGGTACAGCAGCTCCTCCTGAGATCTGCGCCGCCGCGTCCATCATCTCAGCCATCGCCTCAGTTGACATCTCCATCGTATCCATAGCCTTCGCCATCATGGCGTAGCTTACGTTCAAATGCAATTGTTGCATTGACATGGCAGTTGATAATGCAGCAATATCCATATCTCCTACTCCTTTCTTTTATCAGAATAACAAACCGATCATTCGTTGTTCATGAATTCTGTCTTTGTAATGTCTCTATTATAGCAATAAGTGGCTGAAGTGTAAAGCCTTAATCCTGCAAAACAGCACTGACGCTTAAATTTATATTTACTCTCCCAAGGCAAATGGAATTCTATTTTTTATACTTAGTTGACAATCTATCCTTATTTTAAACAATAAAATTCCTATGCCTTGCTTTTCTTCTTTTTGTTTTTCACCAGTTTCTTTACCACCACCTTTCCTTAACTGTTTCTATATAAACCGTATTTGTATCTTTCTCCCTATCTCTTCCTTATGTTCTTCCAGCAGCGTTTCCTTCATGGATTCCAGTAGTCTCCTGTGTTTCTGCTCTAAACTCTGCTTCACTTTCTTCCATATCTTTTCCCACGCCTCCATACACTGGCTTATCATATGCCCGATCTGGAGCAGATAATAATGGTGTTGTAAGAAAAGTTCACTCTTAACTTGTACTTTTTCTTGACATAGTACCATTGGGATCTACGATACATCTCTCCACTTCTACCGGAAGAGCGGCGATCATTTCCGCCCGGACTCCCGGCTGCCGCGCTTTCCTTTTATGCTCTGTGATGACGATCTCTTCCTGGCCCTGTCTGAGGGAATGCAGCAGTTCTTCCTGTCCGAACAGGCTCATCTGTCCCTCTGCCTGTGTGACTTCCGTGGAATGGCCGAACAGCTTCTTCCTTGCATGAAGGAGCGCCTGTGTCAGGTTCTCGATCTGGGTCTGCTGCTGTCTGAGCTGCTGGCTCTGTTGTTCGATTTTCTGTTCCTGCTCCTGTACAAGCCTGCGCAGCTCGAGCAGCTCCTGGTATTCTGGTCCGGTCAGCATGGCGGATCCCTCCTTGATGGTCTCTGGTTTTAGGATACCATCTTTTGTACGAAAAATCAGCATTTTTCTATCCTGAACAGGCTTGAAAAATGCTGATTTTACAAGGGATCCGCACGATTTTACCGGCATTTTCGCGAACCTTAGAAGCACGTATCTTCCGGACGGATCTGTACTGTCTTATGGGCTTTCTTCTGTTCGATAGATAAGCCTTCCAACAGCCATCTTTCCTAATACTGTAGACCATGAACGACATTATTGAATGACAACCCACATTCCATCACGCTTAGATCCCATACGTTCTATTTTTCCTTTTTTCCGAAGACTAACAAAAGTGCGCTCAATAGTACGTTTTGTAACTCCTATCTCTGCCGCAATCACATCGGCAGTTCTATCCGAATTTTCGATTATCAATCTCAATACAGCCTTTTCTGTTTTATTCAAACCGACATTCAAACCGACATCCTTGCGTAAAAGAAGAAATTCATGAAGGAACTCCTTTCAACACAAACCAAATTGGGCAGACAATGTCTACCCAGCTCGCATTATAATTCAATATATTTAACTTTCTATAAGATTTCCAAATTAATTCCTTTTTACTATTTTTGTCTTATCAAGGCTCTAACCAAAATTCAAAATAGTGTAGTAGTGATATTTATAAAATGTAATTTTTTTGACACAATGGGGAAAGGTAATGCAAAATTCAAAGCAGCACTTAGCGGTTGGTAATGTGCATATCAAAGCAGTCAACAACTAACCCAAAAATAAAATTATGGAGGATTAATACTATGGAAAAGACATTGTTTGAATAGATGGGCGGGACATATACAAAGGTTGGCGATTATTATTTGCCTGCGCTCGCCTTACCTGCCGAAAAAGAAAAGCATATCGGCGTATGGGGACAGAGACATGCAAAGTATTTGAAACAAAACCATAAGGTTTTATATATGGTCCTCTTTACCAGCGGCAGGCTGAATAAATATCTTGCAAGTGTAGACGCACTGGCAGTAGATATGTTTTTTCGGCTGGCAACGAAATATTCCGACAGGCAAGGCGTGACAGAACAGTTGAAATCAAAAAATCAATTCTTATGGATTTAAAAGATGAATAACATTTTGGCGTGTGTAAGGGAAGTTGTTGAAAATGATATAATTTATTCATAGGTGAATGACAGCGTTTCCGTAATAAGCGGCAGTCCCATCCAAACCTAAGCAAAGACAGTAAGACAGTTTGAGAATTGAAAAATCCCATGTTTTCATGTATAATTGGAAAAAGATGTTAGACTGGAAAATCAAAATTTACAGGAGGAACGAAATGAAAGAAATATTGGAATTTAACCACAAAAAACAATGTGGTTTATGGTTGATTCTTATTGGAATTGTACTAATAGTAGCTGTCATTTGTGGCGGTGAATTTTTTGTTAATCCGTTTGTATTTCTGATAGGTTATTATGCCTGCTTTTTTGGAGTCAATGTAAACAAAAAAGTGAGAGAAAAACTTTCTCAAGGAGATATTTCTAAAAAGCAGATAAAGATAATTTATTTTTCGATTGCTACGTTGTTCATATTAATGTTTTGTATTGCTGGCCCGTTTATCCCCGGATGGCATTGGAGGCAGATATGGCTTGGTGTACTGATGGCAACATCAATACATTTCTTCTTGTGGTTTTTTGTACATGGTTGGAGTATGGTAGTGTTGGGGATTGTATGTATGGTTATCGTAACAATGGGCTATATTTTTCCGGGCATACCAGTTTCAGTTATTTGCATTGCAGATGCGATGGTTAAACTGATATGCGGAATATATTTGTTATTTATTGCAAAACCATCAAAATACATTCCTAATATGATAAAATAGCGAATGTACAAAGAAACAACTTCCAGTTTGACATACCGGAAAATCAAGATTTGAAAGGAGTAACAGACATGGAATTTCCTTTTTATGATTCACCCGATACTGCTACGATTATCTGTTGTCATATATTGAAGCGTCAGGCACCTATTCTATATGTATCACATGATGAAGATGACGGAATGTGGCAATTTCTATGCGAGAAACACACGAAACAGATGAAGCAAAGTTAGTATCTTTAAAATGGGTTTTTGATTTAGATAACTCTGTCAGTACCTTAAAGGATATGCCTTGCGGTTACTTTGCAGAAAGGAAAACTCAAGATGACGATTGGATTATCAGAAAGCGATAACTTCCCATTTGTCGAGCAGAACAACACATCATCACAGAGCCAGGCGCATAAGACGCAGAGACGAAAGACTCGTGAAAAATCACAATTATCGGGAGGTTATGGCGAGCGACAAATGGGAAGTTGTACTGGGAAAAATAAAATTATTTGGCCAATAGATAATAATGGGTAAAATATTTAATATTTAAGATAATTATGATTCAAAAAAACAGAACATTTATTGCTGTCGCGTTTAGTTCCTTTCAAGTTTGTTTTGTTTGAATACAGAACGGACAGGAAGAATAAATAACATACGTGCTTGTGCAAGGGGGATTGTAGAAGGGGAAGTTATTTTTGCATAAATCCAATGCAGCGTTTAACATTTCAACGGAGCGTTTCTTGAATATGGTGTTTCTTGTGATATTATGAAATCGGAAAGAAGGTGAAAATATTGAACGTTCAAAAAACAGGCAGTCTGATTGCCGCTATCAGGAAAGAACAAAATCGCACGCAGCAGGATTTAGCGAATGAATTGGGAGTATCAAGTGCAGCTGTTTCAAAATGGGAACGGGGTATCGGATTTCCAGATGTATCTCTTATTGAACCATTAGCTGCATCCCTGGGGATTTCCATAGCAGAATTATTCAAGGGCGAAAGAACAGAAAACAACGTTGATAACGAATATGAAAGTCTGTTGTCAGATGTTGTAAAAGTATCAGCAAATGAAATAACCAGGAAGAAAAAAATAACGAATTGGATGATTGCCATTACTGTTGCTGTTCTTTATTTGATGATTTCTGTAATATCACACAAGTGGGAAATAACCTGGGTGGTCTGGATTGTATATTGTTTTTATCGGATTTTTACTGAATATATCTATAAAAAATATTAGTAATCCAATGTTAACAACGTAGTAGTGGCATGATATCACAATAGGATTAAGCTATTAAACCAATAATAGCAGATGATAGGAATGATTAAAATACAC
>ERZ808024.114-NODE-114-length-76420-cov-10.371508_pt1 | contig 76420 bp, 67 predicted proteins | sample MGYA00380181_ERZ808024 | MGnify/ENA primary metagenome ERZ808024 (study PRJEB31490, sample SAMN06133413) | mouse gut metagenome | isolation source: Z2_1 | host: mice | place: China: Chengdu | collected 2015-05 ...
CGGGGTATTTGACCCTCGCGGCAGTCGCCAAATGCGCATGCAAGCATGCCCGCTTGGCTCGTTGCTCGCGGGAATAATGATTCCCCTCTCTTTCAAAAAATACAGTATTATTCTACAAAGTCCGCCAATCACTTACCGGCGCCTTACATGCGCCGTTTTCGCACAGATAGAACATCTCACCTTCCCGAGGTACCGGATATTCTGTGGTAAAGGGCGCGCATTCGGCCAGCTTGTCTGCATTTTCTTCATTCTTTACCAGAACATTCATTCCTCCTGCTGCCAATTCTGCCAATCGGCTTTTAAGTTCTTCCGATACTTCGCCGCTCACACAGCACACAAGTTCTTTATGAGGATAGACCGCTTCCGCCATTGCAAGAAGTGTGAAGCTATATCCGGCCGGATAATCCTGTATCTCCCCCGCACAGAATTCCAGTTGTCTTACGGCTGCTTTCTGCCAGTGCATATCTCCTGTCTGCAGCGCTAATCGCTGCAATACCATTGCCGCAACGGAATTACCGGAAGGAATCGCCCCGTCATACATTTCCTTTGGGCGCGCGATCAATTGACCGGCGTCCGATGCATTGATATAGTATCCGCCTGCCTCATCATCTTCGAAAAATGTGATCATCTGCTGTGCCCGGAGAACCGCATCTGCCAGATAGTTCACCTGAAAAGTCGTGTGATATAATTCCAAAAGCGCCAGCGCATAGACTGCATAATCTTCTAACTGCCCTTTGTGAGCCGCTTCTTTGTCGCGGTAACGCAGATAGAGACGGTTATCCCCGTCCGTCATGTGTGTCTTAATAAAATGCTGTGCTTTCTCTGCCGCTTTCGAATACCGCTTATCCTTAAGCGCCGTGCCGGCTCTTGCAAGCGCCTGAATCATCCATGCATTCCAGGATAACAGTATCTTATCGTCCTTGTGAAGACTGGTCCGGGCCATCCTGTACTGGTACAGTTTTTCTCTGTCTTCCTTTGCTGCATTGTCAGCTTTGGACTGATCTTGATCTATCCGGTTTGGTATACTTTTACCTTCAAAATTCCCTTTCCCGCTGATCCCGTACTGATTACAGAATTCTTCCCCTGCGGCTTCGCCAAGGACAGACTTCACTTCTTCGGGCGTAAAAACATAATATTTGCCTTCCACACCGTCACTGTCTGCATCCTGTCCGCAGAAAAAACCTCCCAGTTCATCCGTCAGCTCGCGCAGTATATAATCTGCCGTATGCCGTGCTGTGTCTGCGTATTCCTCTTTCCCGGTAATCTGATATGCCTTTAGATAGGCCAGAAGCAGCAATGCATTGTCATACAGCATTTTCTCAAAATGCGGTACGAGCCATCTCTCATCCGTTGAATACCGGGAGAAGCCGCCGCCGATCTGGTCGTGTATGCCGCCTTTTGCCATTGCGCTTAAAGTTTTCTCTGCCATGCGAAGGGCATCCGGTATCTGTTCCTCCTTCGCATACTTCATCAGAAACAAGAGGTTGTGAGGCGACGGAAACTTCGGTGCGCTGCCGAATCCTCCCCATTCCGGGTCAAACTGCTGTGCAAATATATGATATGCCTTCTTAATAATCTGTCTTTCGGAAGATTTATTTCCTCCTTTATCTCTGCCTGTCATATTTTTCCTATTGATCGCTGCTGTGATCTCTTCTCCGTCTCTGAGCAGCTCTTCCCGCCGATTCTCCCACAGATCCAGGATATCCTCCAGAATATCCACAAGTCCGGGCCGTCCGTATTGGCGTCCCCTGGGGAAATACGTCCCTGCGAAAAACGGCTTCTGCTTTGCCGTCATAACGATCGTAAGCGGCCATCCGCCTGAACCTGTAACGGCCTGGCAAACGGACATATATACCGCATCAATATCCGGCCTCTCCTCCCGGTCAACCTTGATACTCACGTATCCCCGGTTCAGCAGCTTGGCAACCGTCTCATCCTCGAAAGACTCATGCGCCATCACATGGCACCAATGACAGGTGGAGTACCCGATACTTAAGAAGACCGGCTTATCCTCCTCTTCTGCCTTTCGGAACGCTTCATCACCCCATGGATACCAGTTTACCGGATTGTCTTTGTGCTGCAATAAATACGGAGATTTCTCATTTTCTAATCTGTTTGGCATTATTTTATTATACCCCCTGTCCAAGAGTCAGCATTTTATCTAACCTTTATCATTCATCAAAAATATCCGCCTTATGCATTTTTTTCATCCTTAATGGAGTTTAACTGCAAAAACCCCGGAAGTACAGTTGACTTCCAGGGTTCCACTCTCTCTATTATATCTCTACTATATCTGTATTCCGGGCTACAATCCCAGCACATCCGCGATCGCGCCCATCTCTTCTAATGCCACATCGATCAAATCATCCAGGCTAAGACCTGTGAATTCAATGGCTTCCATATAATCCCGGTTGGCTCCCGCCGCAAAACGAAGCTCGTTGAACCGCTTCATTACCGACTTATGCTTCACGCTGGCAATCTTCTTATCTGGATAGATCTGCGCCACTGCTTTCACAAACCCGCTCATTGGATCGGCCGCCAGTATCGCATACTGCAGGGTTGTCTTCGCCTTCACACCGCACTTCGGATTGTGTGAGCAGATAGCGTCAAATAAGACCTTGTCATCAATCCCTTCCTTCTTCAGGATCTCCGCGGATGTAGGGCCATGCACTCCCATATCATTCCTCCAGTCACACTGTTCCTCATCCAGATCATGAAGCAGTCCTACGATTCCCCAGTATTCCACATCATCCGGCGCCAGCCGCTTGGCAAGCCCCTTCATAATCGCCTCCACGGCATAAGAATGGGTAATGTAGTTCTCTCCTTTCATATATTTCATCAAGATATCATGTGCCTGTTCTCTGTTCACGACCAATATTCCTCCTTAGATGTATTGCGATTACTCTTCTGGTACTACGATCAGATCTTTCGTGTAATGATTCAACACTTCGCATCCGTCTTCTGTAATGATCACAAGATCCTCAATACGAACACCGATGCCCTCATCTGCAAGGTAGATACCCGGCTCTACAGAGAAGCACTGTCCTACCTGGATGATATCCTCATTAACAGAAGATACATCGCCGAACTCATGATCTTCCAGACCGATAGAATGTCCTGTACGATGTGTAAAATACTGTCCGTATCCCTTCTCTTCGATATAATTCCTTGCCGCAAGATCCACGTCGCACATTCTGTTGCCTGGCTTCGCTGCTTCAATCCCGCGTCTGTTCGCCTCTACAACGATATCATAGATCTCCTTCGCACGGTCAGATACCTCGCCGATAAATACGGTTCTTGTCATGTCGGACGCATAATTGTCCTTGAACGCACCGATATCCAGGATTACACAATCGCCGCGTTTCCCCTTGGAATCATCCGTTACATGATGCGGATCTGCAGCGCCCTTCGCATACGCCGTGATCGGGTCAAAGGACACGTCCTCACATCCGAGTTCCTTGTATATCTCACGAATCTTGGCATTCAGTTCCTTCTCTGTCAGTCCCTTTGCAACCCATGGAACCAATCTCTCCATTGCAATATCGTTAAGCCTTGAAGATTCTCTCATCAGCTCTTTCTCTTTCTCATCCTTGACCATACGGATATAGTCGATGATCGGAGATCCGTTCACAAACTTGCTTCCTCCGCCTAATTCCTGCAGACGGATCAGGAATCTTGCCGGCCAGGTCTTATCGATTCCCATTACCTTGTCCTTCTCAACGAATCTGCTTAAGATCTCAACGCCGTCTTCAATATCATCATACCATACCAGCTCTACCCCCAGATCCTTCTCCTGCGGGAATAATTTGTTGATCACCAGCTTATGATTGCCGTTGACATTCAGATATAATGCCAGAAGCCTCTCGCCCGGAATGATCCATTTGCCGGTAAGATAGAAGATTGCAACCGGGTCTGATACGATCATCTGCGGAATCTCATGCTCTTCCATCGATTTTAATACTCTTGTTACCTTGTTCTGATCCATAGTCGTCCCCAACCTTTCTTAAATATAATATTAGAATGATTTAAAATACCCTTTGCCCTCTAACATTATTTCATTATAATATTGTACCTATGAAAAGTCAATTGATTACAGCCGATCTATGACCGCATTTTACTCTACGCTTTTACTCTACAGCTCTTTATTCGGTCCCTTACTCTGACACGCTCCCGTACAACCGCTGCAGTCACCCCCGCAGCAGCCCCCTTCCTTCTTCTTTTTCCATATACTTCTTGCAGCCAGCGCCGCCGCTGCCAATACGATCAGTCCTACGGCCGCTGTCGACACGATACTGCTTGCTGCCAATGCCATGCATTTCCCTTCTTTCTATTATGATTTCTATTATGCTTTCGCTCCTCTTGCTCTCACACTTGACAGATTCACCTGCAGCGAACGGCTCTCCCTATACGGACGGAACAGAAGGTACAGGAATCCGGCCAGCACAAGGACTGCCGCCATCGTCCATATCCCAAATTCACCGCCGCTTAGCAGATTACTGAACTGGTAGATGCACATTGACACCCCATAGGCAAATATACTCTGATATCCGATTGCGAACCAGGTCCATTTCGCATTGTTCATCTCCCGCTTGATGGCCCCGATCGCCGCGAAGCACGGTGCGCACAGAAGATTGAATACCAGGAAGGAGTACGCCGCGGCCGCCGTCATGCCTGCCGCAAGTGTTCCCCAGATCTCGGATCCGTCCTCCGCTACTTCTGCAAAACCATAGAGGATCCCTAAGGTCCCAACGACATTTTCCTTGGCAACAAGTCCTGTGATCGCCGCAACTGCCGTCTGCCAGTCGCCCCATCCAAGGGGAATGAATAACCACGAAAATCCTCTGCCTATATTCGCAAGAAATCCATTGCTCAGATCGTCTACCATGCCAAACTGTCCGTCAACGATACCGAAGCTCGACGTGAACCAGATGAAGATCGTAGAGAGAAGGATTACTGTTCCGGCCTTCTTGATGAAGGACCAGCCTCTCTCCCACATGCTTCTTAATATATTGCCCGCCGTCGGCATGTGGTAAGCCGGAAGCTCCATGACAAACGGAGCCGGGTCTCCCGCGAACATCCTTGTTTTCTTCAAGATGATCCCGGAACAGATGACCGCCGCAATTCCTGTGAAATACGCACTTGGCGCAACCCATGACGCTCCGTCAAACAACGCTCCCGCGATCAGTGCAATGATCGGAAGCTTCGCGCCGCATGGGATGAACGTAGTCGTCATGACCGTCATCTTCCGGTCACGGTCATTCTCTATAGTACGTGAAGCCATGATTCCCGGAACTCCGCATCCTGTGCCGATCAGCATCGGGATGAATGATTTGCCGGACAGGCCGAATTTGCGGAATATCCGGTCCATGATAAATGCAATTCTTGCCATATACCCGCATGCTTCTAAAAATGCAAGGAAGATGAACAGCACCAACATCTGCGGAACGAACCCAAGCACAGCGCCTACGCCGCCCACAATGCCGTCCAGTATCAATCCCTGCAGCCAGTCCGCACAGTTGATATTGACCAGAACATTCTCGATTGCCGGAGGAATGATCTCTCCAAACAGCACATCATTCGTCCAGTCTGTTGCAATACTTCCCACGGTGGAGACCGACACATAATAGACCAGCCACATCACCGCTGCGAAGATCGGCAATGCAAGCCAGCGGTTTGTAACGATTCTATCAATCCTGTCAGAGGTTGTCAATTTCTCTTTCTCTGCCTTTTGCAGACATTTATCAATAACAGACGATATATAGTTATAACGTTCATTCGTGATAATACTCTCCGCATCATCATCCAATTCTTTCTCTGCTCTCTCAATGATCTCTGTAATATCCGGCGCCTGCGTTATCTGTTCACAGATCTTATCGTCCCGCTCAAACAATTTGACTGCGCAGAATCTCTTCTGCTCTTCGGGTACTCCTGTCAAGCGTGACTCGATGTCTCTTATAATCTCTTCCACCTCAAAGGAGAATTCATGAACCGGCGAAGCTGCTCCCGTCTGCGCCGCCTGCACCGCCTTATCTGCCGCTTCCCTGATCCCGTCTCCTTTCAGCGCAGAGACCGCTGCAACCTCACATCCCAGACTCTCGGCCAATTGCTGTATATGAATCTGATCCCCGGACTTCCTGACTGCGTCCATCATATTGACCGCTATAACGACCGGAATACCCAACTCCATAAGCTGCGCGGTCAGATACAGGTTTCTCTCCAGATTCGTCCCGTCCACAATATTCAGGATCGCATCCGGGCGTTCCGTGATCAGATAATTCCGGGCGACCACCTCTTCCAATGTATACGGCGACAGGGAATAGATTCCCGGCAGATCAGTAATCGTGATCTCCTTATTGTCTTTCAGCCTTCCTTCTTTCTTCTCTACCGTAACTCCCGGCCAATTTCCAACGAATTGATTCGAACCGGTAAGTGCGTTGAATAATGTAGTCTTTCCGCTGTTAGGATTACCGGCAAGTGCGATCTTCATTCCCATCTTTATTCCTCCTGGTTTCTGTTATACTTCTATATCTCTTCTCTTGATATATCACTGTATCTCTATCATCTGCGCGTCTGCTTTCCTAATCGACAGCTCATATCCTCTGACAGTCACCTCCAACGGGTCGCCCAGAGGAGCGACCCTCCTGACATAGACCTCCGTTCCCTTCGTGATTCCCATATCCATGATCCTGCGCTTTGTCGCGCCTTCTCCGTGCAGCCTGACGACTGCTGCAGTCTGACCGCACTTAACATCCTTTAGTGTCTGCATATTCCCATCTCCTCTACAACGATCTTATTGGCGATTCCCCGGCTTACGGCAACTCTGGAATCTTTTACCTGAACGATGATGCTGCCGTTATTGCTCGATACGATCCTTACTTCTTCACCTACGGTAAATCCCAGATTCTCAAGGAATCTCTTTGATTCATCCTTTCCCCCGATCCGCCTGATCGCGGCGGTCTTCCCGGAACTCAGCATTGTTAATGGCATCTTATTACCTCGCGTATTTGATTTTATTGATATTGATTATCATTTACGTTGCTATTATATTCCAAATGATACTGATTGTCAACATCATTTTAAAATTATTTTTTTGAAACGAAAAATGCACCTTGCAATTAAATTTTGCGGTTCTTCTTTGCTTTTATGGCGGCAAAGCTTCCGTCAGGCTAAGGATAATACCAGAAAAAGCAAAAAGACAAGAAGCCTGTCACTTCTTGTCTTTTTGCTTTTATTATAATCTTGATAGCTAATTATTACTCTTCTACCAGCGCGATGAGTTCTTCCTCCTCGGCCGCTTCTTCTTCATATTCCGGTTCTTCCGTAACAAGCAGATCTGCACTGCCGTCCGAATCCCCTGCATGAACCATATCTGCGGCCTCGTCAATGGCCTCATCACCGTCCCATTCCATATCCTCTTCATCAAGCATCAGATCGTCATCCATGGATAACCCTGAATCGAGTATAACGTCACGGTATTTCCTCATACCTGTACCGGCCGGGATATGCTTACCGATGATAACATTCTCCTTCAGACCGATCAGCGGATCCACCTTGCCCTTGATAGCCGCTTCTGTCAGCACCTTCGTCGTCTCCTGGAAGGATGCTGCCGACAGGAAGGAATTCGTCGCGAGAGACGCCTTGGTGATACCAAGCATGATCTGTTCTCCGGTTGCTGCTTCCTTGCCTTCTGCAAGCAGCTGAGCATTCACATCCTCGAATTCCAGTCTGTCTACATTGGTGCCCGGCAGGAATTCCGTATCTCCCGCCTCCTCGACGCGGACCTTCTTAAGCATCTGACGCACGATGACCTCGATATGCTTGTCGTTGATCTCAACACCCTGCAGACGGTATACCCGCTGTACCTCCTGGATCATATAATCCTGTACGGCGCGCAGTCCCTTGATCTTCAGGATATCATGCGGATTCACGCTACCTTCTGTCAGCTCGTCTCCGGCCGCTAACACCGCCCCGTCCTGAACCTTGATTCTGGATCCGTATGGGATCAGGTATGCCTTTGACTCGCCGGTCTCATTATTCGTAACGATGATCTCCCGCTTCTTCTTAGTATCGTTGATATTCGCGATTCCCGCGAATTCTGTGATGATCGCAAGACCCTTCGGCTTTCTCGCCTCAAAAAGCTCCTCAACACGGGGAAGACCCTGTGTGATGTCGTCACCGGCAACACCGCCTGTATGGAAGGTACGCATGGTAAGCTGTGTACCAGGCTCTCCGATAGACTGTGCCGCAATGATACCGACAGCCTCGCCGACCTGTACCGGTTCACCGGTCGCCATGTTGGCGCCGTAGCATTTCGCGCAGACACCGTTGTGTGACTTACAGGTAAGGATAGTACGGATCTTCACCTGCTTCAAGGTCTCGCCCTTCTCATCCACACCCTTCTTCATGATCAGTTCGGCGCGCTTCGGCGTTACCATATGGTTCGCCTTCACAAGGATATTGCCGTCCTTATCTACGATATCTTCACACAGGTAGCGTCCTGTAATACGCTCCTGCAGACTCTCGATCTCTTCATTGCCGTCCATGAATGCCTTGACATACATACCCGGGATCTCGCCGCCTTCATCCATACAATCTACTTCATGGATGATCAATTCCTGTGATACGTCAACCAGACGCCTGGTCAGATATCCTGAGTCGGCGGTACGGAGGGCCGTATCGGACAGACCTTTACGCGCTCCATGGGCAGACATGAAATATTCCAATACGTCCAGACCTTCACGGAAGTTGGACTTGATCGGCAGCTCGATGGTTCGTCCCGTCGTATCCGCCATCAGTCCCCGCATACCTGCAAGCTGCTTGATCTGCTTATCGGAACCGCGGGCGCCGGAGTCAGCCATCATGAAGATGTTGTTATACTTATCAAGCCCGGACAGAAGCGCCTCTGTCAGCGCGTCATCCGTTGCCTTCCAGGTCTCTACGACCTCTTTGTAACGCTCTTCCTCCGTGATCAGACCGCGCTTGAAGTTCTTCGTGATCTTATCCACCGTATCCTGCGCCTGCTGGATCATCTCCGGCTTCTGCGGCGGCACCGTCATATCAGAGATCGATACGGTCATAGCCGCTCTGGTTGAATACTTATATCCGATGGACTTAACTGCATCCAGCACCTCTGCCGTAGCTGTAGATCCATGGGTATTGATTACCTTCTCAAGGATCTGCTTCAATTGCTTCTTACCTACGTGGAAGTCCACTTCCAGCAATAAGTCCGCGCCTTCTGCCTCCCGGTCAACGAATCCAAGATCCTGCGGGATAATCTCGTTGAATAGGAAACGTCCAAGTGTGGACTCTATATTACCGCTCTTCACCGTACCGTCAGGCAGCTTCTTGGATACCCGCACCTTGATACGTGAATGGAGCGTGATCGCGTCATTCTCATAGGCAAGGATCGCCTCGCTGACATTCTTGAAGAACTTGCCTTCTCCCTTCGCTCCGGGTCTCTCCTGTGTCAGATAATAGATACCAAGTACCATATCCTGTGAAGGAACCGCAACCGGTCCGCCGTCGGAAGGCTTCAGCAGGTTATTCGGCGACAGCAGGAGGAACCGGCACTCTGCCTGTGCCTCCACGGACAGCGGCAGATGCACCGCCATCTGGTCCCCGTCAAAGTCAGCGTTATACGCGGTACATACCAACGGGTGAAGCTTGATCGCCTTACCCTCTACCAGGATAGGCTCGAATGCCTGGATACCGAGTCTGTGCAGCGTAGGGGCGCGGTTCAGCATAACCGGATGCTCCTTGATCACATCCTCCAGTACGTCCCATACCTCCGGCTGTACCCTCTCTACCATCTTCTTCGCATTCTTAATATTGTGAGCAGTTCCGTTCTGAACCAGCTCCTTCATAACAAATGGTTTGAACAGCTCGATCGCCATCTCCTTCGGAAGACCGCACTGATAGATCTTAAGCTCCGGCCCTACGACGATAACGGAACGTCCTGAATAGTCGACACGCTTGCCCAGAAGGTTCTGACGGAAACGTCCTGACTTACCCTTAAGCATATCCGACAGGGACTTAAGCGCACGGTTCCCCGGCCCTGTGACCGGACGGCCGCGGCGTCCGTTGTCGATCAGCGCGTCCACTGCCTCCTGCAGCATTCTCTTCTCATTTCTAACGATAATGTCCGGCGCGCCAAGCTCTAACAGACGCTTCAGACGGTTATTCCTGTTGATGATCCTCCGGTACAGATCATTAAGGTCAGACGTAGCGAAACGTCCGCCGTCCAACTGTACCATAGGACGAAGATCCGGCGGAATGACCGGGATCGCCGTCATGATCATCCACTCCGGCTTATTTCCGGACTCACGGAAGGCCTCGACAACCTCCAGACGCTTCACGATCCTCGCGCGCTTCTGTCCGGTCGCTCCCTTTAACCCTTCCTGCAGCTCATGATAGTCCTTATCCAGATCAATAGACTGCAGCAGTTCCTGAATGGACTCCGCGCCCATTCCTACACGGAATGCACTTCCCCACTTCTCTCTGGCTTCCTGGTATTCCTGCTCTGACAATACCTGCTTGTACTGCAGGTCGGAATCTCCCTTATCCAGCACAATATAGGACGCAAAATACAGTACCTTCTCCAATGTCCTTGGAGACAGATCCAGTATCAAGCCCATACGGCTTGGGATACCCTTGAAATACCAGATATGCGACACCGGAGCGGCCAGGGCAATATGCCCCATACGCTCACGGCGAACACTTGACTTCGTAACTTCCACACCGCAGCGGTCGCAGACCACGCCTTTGTAGCGGATCTTCTTGTACTTGCCGCAGTGACATTCCCAGTCTTTGCTTGGTCCGAATATTCTCTCGCAGAACAAACCATCCTTCTCCGGCTTCAGTGTCCGGTAGTTGATGGTCTCCGGCTTCGTAACTTCTCCCCTGGACCATTCCAGAATCTTCTCAGGCGATGCCAACCCGATTTTGATTGCATCAAAAGTCATTGGCTGATACGTTTGTTCCTTGTTGTTTTCTGGCATACTGGCACCCCTTCCTATTCATCATCCGATAAATCATCATATCCAAAATCATCATCATCCGGTTCATAATCCATGTCGAAATCGTCCTCTTCAGGCTCTTCTTCCTCTACATCGATCAATTCATCTCCCTGGAATTCCTGCTCCGTATATCCATGCGCACCAAGATCATCGTCCTGACGGTATTTTCTGTCTCCTTCGATCAATGAGCGGAAATCTGTCTCTCCCATATCCGCCGTCTCCATGATCTCAACCTCTGTATTGTCGTCGCGCAGCACGCGCACATCCAGCCCAAGGGACTGCAGCTCCTTAAGCAATACCTTGAAGGACTCTGGAATACCCGGCTCAGGGATATTCTCACCCTTAATGATCGCTTCATAGGTCTTCACACGTCCGACCACGTCGTCAGACTTCACAGTCAGGATCTCCTGCAGTGTATAGGATGCGCCGTATGCCTCCAGCGCCCATACTTCCATCTCACCGAAACGCTGTCCGCCGAACTGCGCTTTACCGCCCAAAGGCTGCTGTGTAACCAATGAGTAAGGACCGGTGGAACGGGCATGGATCTTGTCGTCAACCAGATGATGCAGCTTCAGATAATGCATGTGCCCGATCGTAACCGGACTGTCGAAATACTCGCCGGTACGTCCGTCTCTTAAGCGCACTTTACCGTCTCTGGAGATCGGTACGCCCTTCCATAGATTCCTGTGCTCCCGGTTATCGGACAGATACTCCATAACCTCCGGCAGCAATTCTTCTCTATACTTAGCTTCAAACTCTTCCCAGCTTAAATTGACATAATCATTAGCCAGGTCAAGCGTATCCATAATATCATTCTCATCCGCGCCGTCGAATACAGGTGTGGCAATGTTGAATCCCAATGCCTTGGCCGCCAGAGACAGATGGATCTCCAATACCTGCCCGATATTCATACGCGACGGCACGCCCAGCGGATTCAATACGATATCCAGCGGACGTCCGTTAGGCAGGAACGGCATATCCTCCACCGGCAGTACACGGGATACAACACCCTTGTTACCGTGACGTCCGGCCATCTTGTCACCTACGGAGATCTTCCTCTTCTGGGCAATATAGATACGGACCGCCTGATTCACACCCGGTGACAGTTCATCCCCGTTATCACGGGTAAATACCTTCGCATCCACAACGATACCGTACTCACCGTGCGGAACCTTAAGGGATGTATCTCTGACCTCGCGGGCCTTCTCGCCGAAGATCGCACGAAGAAGCCTTTCCTCTGCCGTAAGCTCAGTCTCTCCCTTAGGAGTCACCTTGCCTACCAGGATGTCTCCTGCACGCACCTCCGCACCGATACGGATGATTCCTCTCTCATCCAGATTCTTAAGCGCGTCATCGCCGACACCCGGAATATCGCGGGTAACCTCTTCCGGTCCAAGCTTGGTGTCGCGCGCTTCTGCCTCATACTCTTCTATATGGACGGATGTGTACACATCCTCCTGAACAAGCCGCTCGCTTAGCAATACGGCATCCTCGTAGTTGTAACCTTCCCAGGTCATGAATCCGATCAGCGGATTCTTCCCCAGAGCCATCTCGCCGTTTGACGTAGACGGACCGTCTGCTATCACATCTCCGGCCTCCACCTTGTCGCCCTTGAACACGATCGGCCTCTGATTATAACAGTTGCTCTGGTTACTTCTTAAGAACTTCGTCAGCTTATATCTTCTAAGACTGCCGTCCTCCTGACGGATCGTGATCTCCGTGGAAGTAGCGCGCTCTACTACGCCGCCCTTCTCCGCGATCACACATACGCCGGAATCGACCGCAGACTTCTCCTCCATACCTGTACCTACGACCGGAGCCTCTGTCATCAGAAGCGGCACTGCCTGACGCTGCATGTTGGAACCCATAAGCGCACGGTTCGCATCGTCATTCTCAAGGAACGGGATCAGCGCCGTCGCAACAGAGAACACCATCTTCGGAGACACGTCCATGTAATCGAACATACGTCTCTCGTACTCCTGCGTCTCCTCACGGTAACGGCCGGATACATTCCTGCGCTTAAAATGCCCTTCCTTATCCAGCGGCTCATTCGCCTGCGCAACATGGTAGTTGTCTTCCTCGTCGGCCGTCATATAGACAACTTCCTCGGTAACCACCGGATTCGCCGGATCGTCATGATTGATCCTGCGGTACGGCGCTTCGATGAATCCATACTGATTAATCCTTGCATAGGTTGCAAGGGAGTTGATCAGACCGATATTCGGACCTTCAGGCGTCTCGATCGGACACATCCTTCCATAGTGGGAATAATGCACGTCACGCACCTCGAAACCTGCACGGTCTCTGGACAGACCGCCTGGTCCCAACGCGGACAGACGTCTCTTATGGGTCAGCTCGCCCAGCGGGTTATTCTGATCCATGAACTGCGACAGCTGGGAGGAACCGAAGAATTCCTTCACCGCCGCTGTAACAGGCTTGATATTGATAAGCGACTGCGGAGAGATCCCTTCAAGATCCTGGGTAGTCATTCTCTCACGCACAACTCTCTCCAACCTGGACAGACCGATCCTGTACTGGTTCTGCAGAAGCTCTCCAACAGAACGGATGCGCCGATTGCCCAGGTGATCGATATCGTCATCATTACCCAGGCCATACTCTAAGTGAATATTATAATTAATGGAAGCTATGATATCTTCCTTCGTAATATGCTTCGGAATCAGATCATGGATATCCCTGCGGACCGCATCCTTAAGTTCGTCGATGTCTCCGCCTGTCTCCTCTAAGATTCCTTCAAGAACAGGATAGTATACCTGCTCTGTAACCCCAACCTCCCTGGGATCGATATCAACGACCGCAGCAAGGTCCACCATCATATTCGACAGAACCTTGATATTGCGCTCTTCATCCGGCCTCTCGATCCACACACACGGAACCGCCGCATTCTGCAGCTGATCCGCCAGATCGCGCGTGATCTTCGTGCCGCCTTCCGCGATCACTTCCCCTGTAATCGGGCTTGCAACAGTCTCGGCAAGAATATGACCGGTAATACGGTTCCTGAAGGAAAGCTTCTTATTGAACTTATACCTTCCGACCTTCGCCAGGTCATAGCGTCTCGGGTCAAAGAACATGCTCGTGATCAGGCTCTCCGCACTGTCCACCGCAAGCGGCTCGCCCGGACGGATCTTCTTATATAATTCCAGAAGACCTTCCTGGTAATTCGTGGCAGCGTCCTTCTCAAAGCTTGCAACGATCTTCGGCTCCTCGCCGAACAATTCTACGATCTCAGGATTCGTACCGATTCCCAATGCACGGATCAATACCGTGATCGGCACCTTCCTTGTTCTATCTACACGTACATAAAAAACGTCATTGGAGTCCGTCTCGTATTCCAGCCACGCGCCGCGGTTAGGAATCACGGTGGAGGAATACAGCTTCTTGCCCAGTTTATCATGCGCGATCGCATAATAGATGCCGGGTGAACGTACTAACTGGCTTACTATAACACGTTCTGCGCCATTAATCACAAATGTACCCGTACTGGTCATCAACGGCAGATCACCCATAAATATTTCGTGCTCGTTGATTTCATCTGTCTCTTTGTTATGAAGCCTTACCCGTACCTTAAGTGGCGCCGCGTAGGTTGCATCGCGTTCTTTACACTCTTCGATCGTGTACTTCACGTCTTTCTCGCACAAAGTAAAATCAACAAATTCCAGACTCAGATGACCACTATAGTCCGTGATCGGGGAAATGTCATCAAATACTTCGTTCAGTCCTTCATCCAGAAACCACTGGTAAGAATCCTTCTGGACTTCGATCAAGTTCGGCATCTGAAGAACTTCTTTTTGTCTGGAATAACTCATGCGTGAACTTTTTCCGCTTTTAATGGGACGAATTCTGTTTTTCTCCATATTGACGTTTCACTCTCCTCGCATATTTTTTGAAAAACAAACAATATTGAAAACCATTGGAAACAGCGCATTCCCCACCGTTCCCATGCGATATTATGGCAGAACTTTCCACAATAGTGCATTTTTTACTATACCACAGAGGCCTGGGGCTTGTCAATGAATTTATTTCAAATATTTTTTTAACTTGCGGGCAACCTCCTGAATGTCAATGGGCTTGGCCAAATGGTCGTTCATGCCGCACTCTAAACACTTCTGGATATCTTCCGAGAAGGCGTCTGCAGTCATCGCAATAACCGGAATATCCGAATCCTCCCGCTCCAGTTCCCTGATAGCTCTGGTTGCTTCGTAGCCGTTCATCACGGGCATCCTCACATCCATAATGACCGCGTCATAATATCCGACCGGAGCTCTCTTAAATTGCGCGACACAGATCTCTCCGTTTTCCGCCCAATCCAATTCTATTTCGAGATCGGAGAGCAGTTCTTTCGCAACCTCCCAGTTAAGCTCGTTGTCTTCCGCCAGCAAGATATGTTTCCCCTTAAGCTCCAGATCGACAGCTTCTTCGTTCTTTTCAGCCGCATCGAGCTCCTGCTCTTCAGCCTTCTCAAGATCAAATGTAACGTGGAATTCAGTACCTTTGTCCAGTTCGCTGCGGACAGCGATCGTACCGTCCATTGCATCTACGATATACTTGGTGATCGCCATTCCAAGCCCGGAGCCTTCTGTTTTCTGCACCTGCGCATTGTCTTCCCTGCTGAAGGAATCGAATAATTTCTCCTGATATTCCTTGGACATGCCGATCCCTGTATCCGACACCAGGAAATGCGTTCGGACGCGGGACGTATCTTCCGGTAACGCCTCCTGATACAGAGATACCCGGACAGAACCGTTATCCTGTGTAAATTTGACCGAATTTCCCAACAGATTGATCAATACCTGATTCAGCCTCACGCTGTCACAGCGCACGTTTTCCGCAAGAATATCGTGTACATCCGTGCCAAACTGCAGGTTTTTCGCCCTGACCTGAGGCTGTACGATATTTACGATACTCTCCATAACCTCCCTTAAGGATATCGGCGCGATGTTCAGCGTCATTTTGCCGCTTTCGATCTTCGACATATCAAGCACATCATTGATAAGGCCCAGAAGGTGATTACTGGATAATTCAATTTTGCGCAGGCATTCCTGAACCTGCTCCTGATTATGCGTATTGGCCATAGCAATGGACGTCATACCGATTATGGCATTCATAGGAGTACGGATATCATGGCTCATGCTGGACAGGAAATCCTGTTTTGCCGAATTGGCATGTTCGGCCTCTTGCTGCGCCCTTTCAGCAATTTTGCGCGCCGCGTCCATCTCCGTATTCATACGTTCTAATTCGGATACCTGTTTCCTGAATATCCCCAAATACTGGAAAAATATATACAGCAGCATGGCAATTACAGCAAATGAAGCAGCGTAGACGATAATGAGCCAATGGCTGCCCATATCAGAAATCACATGATCCAGCCCGTCAAAAGGAAGAATGGTCACCAGGTACCAATCACAATAGGGCAGGCTGGTACAATACAGATGCCGGCGCGATTTGCCGATTTTCAGAATAACAGAATAATCTTCCCCCTTATTCATCGCCTCCGTCATCTGCCTGATATAGTAATCCGCTTCCCCATTCCGGCCACTTATGATACTCTGCATCCTGTCAAAATAGTTCTCATCAGCATCGCCCTCATCTCCGACAACGTAACTGCCGTCCTCGCGTATTACAAACGAATAACTCAGTGAACTGTCCGAATCAAGGAAGAGAACCTCGCCCATATACTTAGTTGAAAGACCTACGATCATAGCAAGGCTGCCGCTTCCGTCAGACATAGGATATTCGCAGGGAACGCCGAATAAGATCACACCGTTCCCATCGCTGTCAACAGCGGATGCCGCTACACGTTCCCCGTTTTTCAAGCTGTCCAAAAAATGTTCCGGGTGATTCAAATTCACAGTATCGCCGTAGATCATCTCCATTTTACCATCCGGCGAATATAGGGCGGCACACATAAAATGCCTCGCCTTTGCGCCGTATTCTATCTCTTCTTTTGATCCGTAGCTGGAATTCTCTTCATCTGTAGCGATATGCGCTATGGATTCCGCCATGGTCAGCCGAAGATCAATAATCGTCTCAAAATGTAAAGATACCTGATCATTCATTCCGCCCATATAAGCCGTGCCTATATTCTTAATCGTGTTTTCGCTCATCTTATTGATGGACATTCCTAAGAATGAAAATACGAAAATATTCAGGCAAATGATTACTGCTGTGCTGATTTTAAGAGAACGCGGCACAACCATCTTTTTCATATTTTTTAACATCTCCATTCTTTGATCTTAGTTAGCGTGCAAAGCAAAAGGATAAGACTATCGCCGTCTCAGCCGGTTCATGACCCTGAACATCTTCCTGATGTCCACAGGCTTCGCCAGATGTTCATCCATTCCGGCATCCTTCGTCATCGCTATATCTTCGTCAAACGCATTCGCCGACAGCGCTATGATGGGTACGGATCCTGCGTCCGGCCGGGGAAGGCCGCGGATCACCCGGGCCGCCTCATATCCGCTCATAACCGGCATCATCAGATCCATGAGAATACAGTCGAAGGTTCCCGGCCTGCTTGCAGAGAATACATCCACAGCTTCCTTCCCGTCGTTTGCAGTCACGACCGACGCCCCCGCCTCTTCAAGCATGAATTCTACGATCTCGCAGTTGATCTCATTATCCTCCACTAACAGAACGCGCATTCCGGCAATATCGCTCCTTGCGCTCCTCTCCTCTTCAGCGGGCTGGGTATTCTGCACCTCTTCGATCTGTATCGGCAGGATGATCTGGAATACGCTTCCTCTGCCGACCTGACTGTCTACCTTGATCGTCCCTTTCATCTGGTCTACCAGCTTCTTCACGATAGACATACCCAGGCCAACGCCGTTATAGTGAGTCCTTGCGCCCTGGTTTTCCTGGGTAAACGGTTCAAAAATATGCTTTTTGAAGTCTTCCCCCATACCGATTCCGGTATCTTCGATCTCAAATCTGTAGCCTGCGGTCCCGTTCTGACAGCCAGTTTCCTTCACCCGGACAGATACAACCCCATGAGGCCGGTTATATTTGAGAGCATTGTCGATGATATTCACCAGAATTTGCTTCAGGTACATTGGATTGCCGATCAGCCTGCTATGCTCCACATCGATTTCTTCCACTTCAAGACGAATTCCTCTCTCTTCCGCCTGGGCTGCCAAGATCGCGGTACAGCTTTCCAACAAGTCATGGATATCAAAGGGTTCTTCCACCGACGGTCTTCCGCTCTCCAGCTTGCTCACCTTAAGAACATCATTGACCAGCGACAGCAGATGCTCTGTGGATATACGGATCTTCTTCCGGCAATCCCTCTGCCGCTCTGGTTCATCCTGTCTTTCTTCCATAATTGCCAGCATTCCCAGAATCCCGTTGATCGGCGTGCGAAGATCGTGGGACATACGCGAGAGGAATTCGCTCTTTGCAGAGTTCGCCCGCCTTACCTTCTCCAAAAGCTCCATGATGGCCTGCTCCTGCTTCTTTCTGGTCATCATGGTTTCCGTGATATCCTGATGGTATCCGTTCAGGCAGGCTCCCGGTTTTTTGAAGGTCTTGTCCTGTACGCCGCCGCAGCGGACATAGATTTTCCCCAGCTTCGGGTGGTTCCATGGGTAGATCACTTCGGAGCGTCCGGTTTCCAATATCTCCCGAACCGAATCCTGCACCATCTCCACATAGTCCGGCCCAATATTATCAAACCAATGCCGATAGCACTCCTCCGGTCCGGTCTCATCCGTCACTCCCAGAAGAATCCGCATAGTCCGGTCCGCATACATCCTGGGCTTGCACCCCTCCTCCAGTTCAATGGTCCAGATACCGGTTCTGGCTCCCTCCAGAATATCCTCCATGCTCTTCCTTGCTTCATGCTTGTTCTTCTCTTCCTGTTCCACTACGGCATTGACATCCCGCAGGGCAAATATCGCACAATTCTCCTCCGCCGTTTTCTCTGTAGCGGAATAATGGATCTCCATGTGTTTCAGCCCATACGCATTGTCCTGTACCTCATAACGCACATAGAACTTCTTCTTTTTCTTAAGCTGAGCCAGCACATAGTCCCTTTTCGTTACGGCAAAAAACCGCTTCTGATCGCGCGGAACCACGTACCGGGTAATATACTGCTCCATAGCCGATAGATAGCCGTCTTCAAAACTGACGGCCCAATCCATGCTCATCTGTTCGCTGTTCCGGTATATCTCACATTCATCGGTGTCAAAATTCACCTGATATATCCCCAGATAATCCACGCTGAGAGCATGGAGAACGTTATGGCTGCGCTTTTGAAGTTCACGGACCAGATTGCGCCTTTTTAAAGAGGATACGATAAAATATGCCGCGGTCTGCAGCATGTTTGATGCATATTCCAAAAGCTTTGCCGGCGGATTGTCTACGCCGTAAAAGCCGATAAGCTTCTCCCTGTCATAGAGAGGCACCACCACAAGAGATCGGATATTCTGCTCCTTTAAGATCTCATACTGAAGAGGGGCGCTCTCCCTGATCTCTTCCAGATCTTCAATGACGATATGCCTGCCGATATCAAAGTTCCGATACCAACCGGCGCACACCTCCGAAGGAACATTCTGGAGATTCTCCTTCTCCGGTTTTACCCCTTCGGCCACCCATTCATAGGTATTGTCATCGCCGCCGCGGTCGTTCTGTTCAAATATATAGGTACGTTCTCCATTCAGCGCTTTTCCCAGACAACCCAGCAGTACCTCTAATGATTGATCCGGGGTTTCCTCCAACAGGGCTACACGCAGACCCTCATTGATGACGGTCTCCAAATTCTGAACGCTTTGCATATCACTGTGCCGTTCACAGCCTTCAGCGGCCGGCGCACTCCCGCCGCCCCGTTCAAAAAACTCCCTTGAATTATTCATACAGCTATCCTCCATACAGACCGCATTCCGGCCGTCATTCGTGTGAACTTAAAAGTTTTACTGCAAAAAACCGCCCCTTATGGAGCGGTTCATCTGTCAGTCGGCCTATCCCGGATTATTTGAGGTTAACTTCTGCACCCTCTGCCTCAAGTTTAGCCTTGATCTCCTCAGCCTCCGCCTTGGAAACTGCTTCCTTCACTACCTTCGGAGCTTCGTCAACTACTGCCTTAGCTTCCTTAAGTCCAAGTCCTGTGATCTCACGAACGACCTTGATAACCTTAACCTTAGAAGCTCCTGCAGATACTAACTCTACGTCGAATTCGTCCTTCTCTTCCACTGCAGCTGCCTCTCCGCCTGCTGCTGCAACTACAACGCCTGCTGCTGCAGATACGCCAAATTCTTCCTCACATGCTTTTACTAATTCATTCAACTCTAATACTGATAATTCTTTGATTGCATCAATAAATTCAGCTGTTGTCAACTTTGCCATTGTATTATCCTCCATATTTAATATTATGTGACAGCTAATCTGTCCGCCCATCTATGCGGCATCTGAAATGTATGCCCGGATGGGTATCGTTCCGCACATACCTTACGGTATAGCTTTTCCCTATTCTGCCGGGGTCTCTGCTGCTTCTGCCGGAGCTTCTGCTGCTTCTTCGGCCGGAGCCGCTGCTGCACAGGCTTCTGCTCCGCCCTGCTCTGCGATCTGATTGAGAACACGTGCAAGATTGGTGATCGGTGACTGCAAGCTTCCAAGCAGCTTGGACAGTAACTCTTCTCTTGACGGGATCTTAGCTAACTCTGACAATGCAGTGTTATCATATAAAGTTCCCTCAACCACTCCTGCCTTCAGTTCAAGAGCCTTCGCATCCTTAGCGAACTTGCACAGGATCCTTGCCGGAGCCGTTGCATCGTCCTTAGAGATCGCGATCGCGCTAGGGCCTTCCAGATGCTCGTCCAATGCCGCAAGCTCAGTCCCTTCGAAAGCTCTCTTCATCATTGTGTTCTTACAAACCTTGTAGATGATTCCCGCTTCTCTTAACTGCTTACGAAGCTCTGTATCCTGCGCAACAGTAAGTCCGCGGTAGTCAACCAATACAACGCTTGCCGCATCCTTGACGTCATCTGCAATCGCCTGTACGATCGGTTGTTTTAATTCAACTTTTGCCACGAATGGTGCACCTCCTTCTGTTATTGAATACGTTGACTGCGTTCAAAGAAAAGTGCTATAAAAAACACCCCTACACAAAGACATAGAGGTGTTGTAAATTCATATACATTGAATCTAACTTTCCTCGGCAGGCGTTGATCTGCTTACGCTTGGGATCTCCTGTGAAATCCTTCGCACCTGCTGTCTTCGGCAGTCGAGTGATATTATATCATCTCAGGATGTTTCTGTCAACTGATTTTCCGGTAAATTTCTCTGAATTTCCCTGAATTTCCCTGAATCGTTACCTGTAATTTACTCCGTCCCCAACTGCAGTTTATCGAAATGCTCTCCCGGCACCATTATCTCCAACTGCTTATTCAGATTATCGATGACCACTTCATCATGCTCCCCGCCGAATTCTCCGTCCAGCGTCCATGGAATCTCCTCCAGCGATTCAAAGGTGATATGTCCCGTCTTAAACGTATACATATGCTTCGTATCCACCTGCTCTATCAGAAGCGCCGCGATAATCTCCTGCAAAGCGATAGGATTAGCCGGCTTCCTGATCAGCGTCACCTCGAACAGTCCGTCATCGAATACCACCTGCTTCCCGATCATGCTTCGGAATCCGCCCACCGAGCGGGAGTTCGTCACCATTCCAAATATGAATTCATCTTCAATGACTTCTCCGTCATGCTCTACCTTGATGCCGTAAGACGGCACGTTGAACAGACGTTTCGTACCCTCCAGCACATAAGCCAAATGTCCGAGTATATTCTTCACTTCCTGCTTCGTCTCATATGATACATCCGTAAATATACCAAAAGCCGCCACATACACGAAGATATCATCATTAAACTTGCCGACATCACAGGGAAACAGCTCTCCGTTCACCGCATTATCCGCCGCCTTAAGCAAACCTTTGGGAATATGCAGGCTGTTGGCGAAATCATTGGTCGTGCCTGTCGGGATATATCCTACCGGCGTTCTTGCGCTGCGGTGCATCATCCCCGTCACCACCTCGTCGATCGTACCGTCCCCGCCGCTGCAGACGACCAGATCATATTCTTCGGCATTATATCCAAGGATCTTCTTATATGCGTCTCTGTATGCCTGGGTCGGATATACCGTCACTTCGTACCCGGCCTTCACGAAAATGTCAATAATATCCGACAGCTTAGGCTTCAATAAGCCTTTCCCCGCGCGCGGATTATAGATAAATAACATTCTCTTCATATTAAACATCTCTCCTTCTATATTAAATCCTGCGCCGTCATACGAGCGCATGATATTCTATGTCAAAAACACAAAGAGGACATATTACATGCCCTCCTAGATATGTATACCCATCCGGGTATCCTGCAGTTAATGCCCACCGGGCCGGCAAGCTGCCGTCCGGCAATGTATACTCATCCGGATACCTCTCAATGCATACCTATTAAGCAAACAGGCAATTCCGGTCATGTACAACTAGTTACTTGCAACAAGGAAATCCTCTATCCCTGCCACTGCCTCACTCTCATCTTGTCCTTCCGCTACTACTGTGATACGCTCACCCTTCTGTAACTTCAGACTCATCATCCCCATGATACTCTTCGCATTGATCTTTTTGTTATCAATCTCAATAAACACCTGGCTCGCGTACTGGCTTGCTTCCTGAACCAGGTGTGCAATCGGACGTGCTTCCATGTCCATATTGTTTTGAATCGTAACAGGTTTCTTAGTCATAAAAAATTGCTCCTCCTTGCTATTCCCTTAACTTTACCGCTATATCACTTAACTTCCTGAGCCGGTGGTTCACTCCTGATTTCCCGATCGGGTTCTCAAGAAGCCCCCCCAGTTCCTTCAAAGTCGCTTCCGGATATGTAAGACGTGTAAGGGCGACGTCTTTCAGTCCTTCCGGCAACTTGTCAAAACCAATAGTATCGCGTATATACTTGATGTCTTCCATCTGTCTGACAGCAGCAGATACCGTCTTGTTAATATTCGCCGTCTCACAGTTCACCTTGCGGTTCACAGAATTGCGCATCTCCTTCATGATGCGGACATTCTCAAGCTCCAGCAGAGCAACATGTGCTTCCATCACATTCAGAATGTCAACAATCTGCGAGCCTTCTTTCAGATATACAACGTAGGTCTTTTTTCTCCCCACGATCTTCGCTTCCATATCAAAACTATTGATCATAGTCTTAAGATGATCTGCCTCTTCCCATGTATTACAGACGATCTCAAAATGATAAGATTTGCTCGGATCACTCATGGAACCGGCCGTGATAAATGCGCCCCGGATATACGCACGCTTACAGCAGACCGCCTGCACCATTGCGTTTCTGACTGCCAGCAGTTCTTTTCCTTTGGCGTAAATATCGTAACTTGCGCTGCCCTTTGCCATGTTCCTACGAATTGCGATACCTGTTCCTATATTAAATGTTTTTTGCAATAATGTAAAGCATTTTCTTGCAACTGCAAAATTTTCCGTATGAAAGCGGATAATGCATCTGCCCTTCTTATCCTCGGCAAACTCTCCCGACATACGGACTAATGCAGACAACTCCGCCAGATTGCAATGCCTTGCTTTCGCATAATGCTCTGACAATTCTTCCTTTATCATGCCCGAAAATGACATCCCATACTCCTATCTTGCTTTCGTAACCGTATCTTTTCCAATGTCCCTGTGTTCGATGCGGATTCCGTAATTCTCATTCTTACTTAATATTTCAAACAGCTCGTTAGCCAAAGTGACTGAGCGGTGCTTCCCTCCGGTACATCCGATCCCGACCACCAGCTGGGTCTTGCCCTCCTGGACATAGTTAGGTATCAGAAATTCAACCAGATCTGTCATCTTCTCCAGGAATATCTCCGCCTTCTTATTGTCCATGACATAATCTCTGACCTGCTTGTCATTGCCGCTGTGCGGACGTAATTCTTCTATATAATAGGGGTTCGGAAGAAATCTTACGTCAAACACCAGATCTGCATCCGGCGGGATCCCGTATTTGAATCCAAACGAGAGCACAGATATGTACAGGTTCTTATACTCCTTATTCTGTACAAATATCTTATTCAGCTCTCTCTTTAACTCCCGGGTAAGCATATGGCTCGTGTCGATCAGATAATCCGCCTTTTTCTTAAGAAACAAAATTCTTTCCCGTTCCTTCTGAATCCCCTCGTCTACGCGGCTGTCATTGCCCGCCAGCGGATGAAAACGCCTGGTCTCCTTGTAACGCTTGATCAGTACGTTGTCCGACGATTCCAGAAAAAGGATCTCATACTTCATTCCGGCCCCGTCCAATTCCTCCAGCACCTCCGCCAGTTCATCCAAGCTCTGGCCGCTTCGGATATCCACGCCCAGAGCAGCTTTATTCAATTCGCTCCCCGGTACACGCAGCAGATCCGCCATCTTCGGAATTAGCTGAACCGGCAGATTGTCCACACAAAAATACCCCACATCCTCCAGCATCTTAAGCGCCGTACTCTTCCCCGCGCCCGACATTCCGGTTACAATCACACATCTCATCTCAGAATTCTCCCTGTCTCTCAATTACTCGTTTTATCTCAGAATTCTCCAAGTCTCTTCACTTCAGGTTCCAGCCTTACCCCAAACTGTTCCTCCACTTTATCTGATACCCGGCGCATCAGCTCCGCTACATCGGCCGCTGTCGCTCCGCCCTTATTGACCACGAAACCACAGTGCTTCTCGGACACCTGCGCCCCGCCGACCGCGAATCCTCTAAGTCCGGCATCCTGGATCAATTTGCCCGCAAAGTACCCTTCCGGCCTCTTAAACGTACTTCCGGCGCTTGGATACTCCAAAGGCTGTTTACTGACTCTTTTCTCTCTCAGTTCTTCCATCCGCGCCCTGATCTCATCCTTATCGCCTCTCTGCAGCTGTATTCCGGCTCCCAGCACAATTGCTCCTGTTCTGGCCGCAATGCTGGTTCGGTAACCGAATTCCATCTGGTCCGCAGGAACCGCGCGTACCTCTCCTTCCGGCGTCAGCAATGTAACCTCTCCGATCACATCCTTCATCTCACCGCCGTATGCACCCGCATTCATAATACATGCGCCGCCCAGAGTCCCCGGAATACCAGAAGCGAATTCAACCCCTGCGAGTCCTTCTTCCAATGCACGGTTTGCAATGGCTGACAGCAGCGCTCCCGCCTGAGCCGTAACCGTATCTCCCTCAACCCGAATCTCATTCATCTCCCGGTAGATCTGTATGATCACTCCTTCATATCCCCGATCTGATACCAGAAGATTGCTCCCATTCCCCACAATGTAATAGGGAATCTTCCCTTCCCGGCACACAGCGACAATCGCCCGCACCTCCTCGGACGTCCTCGGCGTTACGAATACCTTCGCCGGACCGCCGATCCGAAAGGTCGTGTGGTTCTTCATAGGTTCTTCCAACTTGATCTGCTCGTCTGATACAATCCCTGATAATTCATTATATATGCTTCGTCCCATATTATTCCCCGTTTATTTTCTTATTTTGTTTCATATCAGTTACATATTACGCCTTACAATATTATACCGTCAAATATCGGCTGATAACATTGTACGCAGTTGTGCGCTTTCTTATTATAACTGATATGAAGAATTTTTAACAGTCTAAATTTTTCTTCCAGCCATGGTTATATCCCTCCCCTTCCATCATATTGTGGGCACAAAAAAACACCGGTTTCCCGATGCTCTATGATATCCATATGTACCTTAATCAGTCTTTATATTATAGAATTCTTCGCTTATCAATTGTTTGATACTCTCCGGTATAGCAAAAAGAAGTCATTTACCTTCTTCCCTTTATCATCCTTATTCTCTGTTAATCCTAATGTAAACTCTAAATTGGTAACACTAAGTTTATATATAATTGTAATAATCTACATATCCTTAAAAATACAGACCATATCATTTGTTAACTCCGGTAATCTCTTCAAACATGGCAGTTTCTTTTTTGCATTCGCATATAAGTGTCTTGCATCAAAATAAAACTGGCTATTTGTGAGTTTCGCCCTTTTAGCATTCTTATAAAAACTCTTTGCAGAAAGCTTTGTCTCCACTCCTGTTAAGTGAAGAAAGTGATCTACGGGAAAAGATACTTCAAAATACTCATCTCCATATACATATAGAAAAGCTTTACCCGCCAAATTCTGGCTATATATCCAAGCCGAATCTATAATATCTTGTCGTATTGCATTTTTCTTATCCGTTTTAGTTGCCATCTATGCCTCATACATAAAGAGGAGTGTGATGCGAAACCACACTCCTCAAAAATTTCTTAAAAAAGAGAAGTCAGTTTTATACAGAATTTCTTACTGCTTTTTCTTCAATTCCACATAACGCTGAATTCTTCTGAATACAACATTCGGATGACTTGAAAACTCATCCACTGTGCATTCTGCAACCCGCTGTTTACCCCGAATGACCTGAATCCTGTCATCGCTAAATAACACCTTCGTGTCATCAAATTCGAATCCGGAACTTCTGCCAACATCCTGGATAACCATCTCTTTTACCTGCCGTTTAAGTTCAGAGAAGAAACGATATTCTGCTGAACTGTGAAGATGCAGTTCCGGATAAGTTTCGCTGTGTGTTAGTAAAAAATAATTCGTATAGGCAATTGGATTGGGTCCATACATTTCCGGGCGGATGGGATCAGACAACTCAATCCATTCTTTTACAGTAAATTTATAGCAAGATTTATCCTGCCACCTGGCCTTTCCCGGAAGTTCCATGCGCTTCACTTCCTGAGTTGTTACAACCCTTCCATAGTATTCAATGCCAGTGTTGCGCTGATACAAAGCCACAAAATAGATCGGCAGATTTTCTGCGGATACATTCTGCTTATATGTATAATAGAATTTATCCTGAATGCATCGTTGCATCTGGTTCTCGTCTCGCACAAAACCAATGAGAACATCTCTTCTGTTCCAATCAACTTTTTTGAGTTTTGCCTCTGTGCCGGCAGGCAGCGTAGCCCTTTCAAAAGCTGATTCAGGGGAATCAGAGATTAATTCATCAAGCATTTGTGCCACCAGATCAGTTGCGGAAGGAAGGAACGGAAGTCCACCAACATTTACCTGTTCAATACTCTTGTAAAAACGATGCTTTTTATATTCCTCCTGATTCTTATACGGAAACAAAACGTACGTTCCAAACATTGTCCGCTCATACGGAGCAGCATCATTTTGATACACAATTGCATCTCTGTACCGATGCATAGTATTGATATCTTCCTCCTGTGGTCCTGGGGTCTTGTACATCAGCTGATACATGCTCCCTTCCAGCGCCGGATTGATCTTATATTTCGCGTCAAAAACATATTCGTAGTTGACCTTTGACCCATTTTTCTGCAGATTTAGAACATTATCCGGTCTCTGCGGAACAGTTGCACCGGAAATCTCCTTCGGATTGTAGGAAAGCGTAATAATCTCACCATTTTCCGGATTTCTGTAACGTACATGACTGCGCTGTCCCTTGATCAAGGATACATATAATCCGTTTCCTGAAACTTTGATAATATCCTGAGAAATCAACTCGTACCGTTCTTTCATCAGACTGTTCAGCTTGATAAAACACCAGTACTCATAAAGAACTGCCAAGTCCTTTATGGAGATATTAAACACGCTGCCCGTTACAGACAAACCATGCTGCAGAAGGAGATAGCATCTGTACAAATCCCGGTATCCAGGTGCCATGCCAAACACAAGTGACATTCCCGAATTTGACGGAGCCGCCTTAACTTCGTTCAAAAAACCAGTATTATATCTTCGCCGAATTCCTTTGATCATAACATCAATCTGATCCACAAACGCCAGATCCGTATCACGCATTAATTTTATGTATTGCTTTTTAAATTGCTCCAACCGTTTTGCTGTGTTTTGAAGCATATATTTTGTCAAACAATTTTCCTTGGTATCATAAGTCACGTACTTCTTTACCGCCAATGCACGCGAAACCAAAATGCTATTATCAGACCTCATGATCTGCTCTGGATGTTTCTCAATCCAGCGTATCGTGCGATTATTTGTACGTTTGATTTTATGTCCGGGAAGGACCATATGCTCTGTTTCAAGCACATGATGAGGCTTTGCAATCACCATATCCGCCGCTGTCAGGAACTTCTGGTAAATCTTTCGGATAATTGCGAAAAACTCTACGGGCGATGATTGTTTCTTCGCGGAAATATCAAACGAATCATATGTCTTCTTCAAAAAATCAAAGACAAGATTATACACCTCAGCGGTCACATCAGCCACGATTGCCTTGTAATCATCCTTATATCCGATTTTTGACGGATATACTTCAATCGTCAGCTTCAGGTAATTCCTTCCGTCAACGCGGATGATAAGGTCAGACATACCGATTTCATTCCCGAAATTAATAATGCCGGATAGTATTGCAGATTTCCTTCCTACAGGTGTAACATTCCTGCGTATATTGTAGTTTTCATGCCAGAAATCCACAAGATGACTTTCTGCAGGTTCTATAACAATTTCATACCGCTGCTGTTCAAAGAAAATCGGCCGCAGTCTGTACTGACCAATGCTTGCATATCCAAGCTCCTGCTTTGCCAGCAGTTCAAGTTCTCCACTCATATGGATTTCATACGAATCATCACAGACTACTGAAAAAGAAGCTTCCTTCTCGATAAACTCCGCTCCGGAGAAAACCGGATGGGAAGGAGCTCCTTTTATAGTAACAGCCAGCAATTCCGTTTGCAGATACAGCAACTCTGCTGAATTATTTGCTTCTTCCATACGATCTCCTCCGTTCCTAATTTTTCTCAGTTATACAACTGCACGCTTCTGATTACAACCAATATGATGTAAATCCATCGTCTTCAAACCTGCGAACCATCAGTTCCAGTTTTTCAGCACTTTTTCTGTACATACATACAATAGATGCATCATTTAATATCTTACGCATTCTTTCCGAATCACTGTCGCCTGATTTCTGCGTATAATCTGCAGCACAAATCTTAAAAAGCTCACAGAGCATATCCCGTATAGAAGCTGAACTGCCCTGAATACGCGGTAATATCTTCTGCAAGATTTCATTATCCAGTGCGCTCTCATGCGTAATCAGATATTCTGCCTTTTTGTTATTCAATAGATAGAATACGATCTCATCCCTGACACGATATCCCACATGAGCGTTCGCCTTCAAAAGAATTTCGTTGATGTGCTGCAGTTCAGCACAGATTTCACCAACATATTCTGCATCCGAAATACAATCCTTTGCTAACACCAGATATTCTGTTCGCAGAAGACTGTTCGGCAAAGATAATGCCTCCGTTTTGGCCTCTGCCATATCAAAAACTGGCATCAGATCAACATAACTGAATTCAATTGTATTCGCACGATCCAAAACCTTTTTGCTAAATGGAAACGTGGTTTCATCCATGTTAACAGTTCCGACAATATACAGATTATCTGGAATGCCGTTTTTATACTGAGCAATTTCAGCCGTCTCAATACTTCCGTCTTCTTTCTTTTCCCTAGACTCAATTACAGACAGGAAATCGCTCAGGTAATACTCAACTCTGGCCAGGTTCATCTCATCCAGACAGAGCAGTATCGGTTTTGAAGGATTGGCAACCGCTGCATCAAATACGTTGCTTACCGGGCCCTCAATAAAATTACCATTCAAATCATAATGTCCAAACAGATCGCTTCCGTCACTCCAGTCAGGGCGAACAGACACCAGTTTATACTCAGCTCCGATTGCCTCAGCAAACAATTTTACAAGCCGGGTCTTGCCAGTTCCGGAAGTACCGGCGAGAATTACGAAAGGTTTGCTTTTCAGACTGAGGAAAAAATTCTCTATCAATCCCTCCGGATAACCGAAACCTTTGGAAACAATATAATCCCTTATCTTCTCTAGTATTTCCTTTGTTGAATCCTGCAATTCTTCCTCATCGCCTTCCAGGTCTGCTGATTCGTTCAAAATCATCAGAAATTTCTTATACAGCCTCATTGCCGCAGACAAATCTCCCTGTCCATGATCTTGATTAATTTTATCAAAATCAGGCAATGACTTCAGCCACTCTTCTGTCTTTGCGAATCCATCCTCTACGGCGATATTCATCAATGGTTCTTCCAAAGTAATTCCGAGCCATTCTCCGGCCTTTTTCAATGCTTTGATATATCGTCGCGCTGTGTTTTCTGTGTACCGCTTCTCACTTCCGGTTTGCAGCCATTTCTCAAAATCAGCCTCATAGAGATCCAGAAGAGATGGCGGTTCATCAGCAAAAAGCCTATTCCACAGCGCATCCAAATCGGAGATCAGCGTTTTCTTGCTCTTGGCCTTTGCAAACTTCATGGCCGACAGATAAGCCTTTTTTGCAGAATCCAATCCACATTCTTCCGCAATATGTTCCACGTAATAAAGCACCAGAGAACTGTTCTGATTCCATGTCGAGCCCTTTCCATTCATGTAATCAGAATAGAGGCCAATGTAGAAGCTGGCAGAAGAATCTGCGATCTGGCCGGAATAAGTCTTAACAACCTTGTCAGTCGCTTCATTCAAGCCAATTTCCCCGTTATAGACCGCTTTTCCATAAGAATACAGTTCTTCAATTATTGTCATAGTCAGTTTTGCCATAGCTGCTAACCTCCTGTACTATCTGCTCATCTCTCATATTAGTCTGCCGTTTCACCGTTTGAAAATCTTTCCTGGCAAAATCATTCCCTGTTGTAATGCCTGCTGCTGTTTCACCTACATATTTTCCTCAAGAATTACTCTACCATCAACATATTGTCATTTCACTGCTATAAAAATTATAAAGTTCTGGCGAAGGTCAACAAAAACAATGTTCTTATGCTCCCGGTCCTTTGTCTCTATGACCATACACCTGCCTTTCTTTTTATACTACCATATTTCCATTTCTGTTACAATTACGCCTTCAACAGCAGTCTGAATCTTTCCGTTATTCTTTTCCATATCTGTCCTCTGGTGCATATCACAGACTCCTTCTCCCTTGGGGAAATAGCTCCTTTCCGCAAAATCATGTTATCCCTGCATCGTCAATAAAATTATGCACACACTCCATCCGCTTATTTTTATACTATAGCAAATATTTTTTACCAATATTTTTCATTTTTGAATATTGCTGCATTATATGTTATATTGTAAATAGAAAAGGGAAGCCATAGAAGCGGCTCCCCCAGATAGCAAATCAACTTAATGCTTTTCAGCATCAGCCGTCACCATTGCAGTAGTGGCGACTATTTCCGTTTTCTCTTGAAAATTGTGCAACACAATCCAATAAGACAACAATGAATATGTCCATCTGAACTAACTCAGAATATATAATCATCATTAGCAACGCCCTTCTTTCTTCTTATGCATTATTAACACACATCCACTCAAATATCAAGACAATTCCAAAAATTTAAAACAAAAAACACAAAAATCAAATAATTCATTTACAAATCAACAGTCTAAAAGTATAATAAACATAAGTAACTCATAAATGAAGTAAGGCGGGGATTTCGATGAAGAAATATATAAAAATATTAATATATGTTTTTTCTCTGTTAATGGTATGTATATTGGGCGGATGTGTTTCTAAAATTGAAGATGCTGTCAGTAATGGTGTAGAAGCTGTTATTGATACCATGCTTACATGTCCAAATGATGAGTTATGTCCAAGCATTTCTGTGATTGGCATGGGAACCGAAGAATATTATACGGAAAATCAAGATGAAATCATATTAATGGAAGATATCCTTCCAAACTGGGAAGAAAAAATAGGAAATTATTTTGCTAAGGGTAAACTTGAAGCTTTTCTGAACAATGCCCCTGGCTTAACTTACCTCACAGAAGCCCAAAAAGAAAATATCGAAATTAAAGTAATTAAAAAACAGCTTGTAGAAAAAACAGAGACGACGGAAACCGTAAAAGTCACAGCAGAAAAAGATGGAAAAGAATTTGACGTATCTTATGTTTTCGCTTTTGATTCAGTATCACAAAGGTAACTGAAGAAGAATCATAAAACTTTTTTATAAATATATTTAGCACAAGTTCTGGCTTCGGGGGCGCTAAATTATTAATTGAACCTCCTCATATTTTATACAGTATAGAAAAGATTTAATATGAATGAGTTTTAATAGGAACACTATAATATCAAGGCTTTTCGGAGCCTGCAACCACAAAAAATATAATCAGAGCTATTACATTACGCAAAAAGCCGTCCGGCAAGAAAAAACGGGCGGCTTTTTGCGTGGATAGCCGGGAGGGAGGCGAAAAAATAGTAACTTTGCATTTCGGACACTTCACACGTAAATGTCCCGAAGCATCAGAGTACAACGTCTGTATCCTGAATCCGCACACAGGGCAGAGTAAATCTCTTTCCTGCAAATCTTCCGCTTCCATTCTGGATAACAATAACTTTCTATTTATGTGTAGCCGATTTAGTAATAATTTATTTCCGCACTATCTATAATTGGATAGCGAATTCCTTTATATTTAGCCCCGCCGCCTGTCTATAACGCTTTAATCACATGGCAGGCAATCCCTTGTATATAGCAGTTATCAACGACAATATCATCCATACTTTCATTCTCAGGATGCAGGATAATCTTCCTGCCCTGCTCGTCACGATAGAATGTTTTTAATGTGTTCTGATTATCAACCAGAGCTACAACAATGTCACCGTCGTCCGCATAGTTTTGTTTCCTGATTACTACGAGGTCGCCGTCGTCTATCCCCGCATCAACCATCGAATCCCCGCTTGCATGGAGAATATAGAAATCACCCTTGCCGAAAATAGCTGTCGGAAGTGAAATATATTCTTCTATATTTTCCTCCTCATATTGGGGAGAGCCACATGGGACAGAACCCACAATCGCTGTCTGGGAAGTTTCTGTATTCAGTTTCCTTGTTACGTCCGTCTGAATGTCATGTCCGTCATATTCAATCATGCCCCTGTCATTCATGGCAACCAGATATTTATATACCGTTCCTCTGGATACTCCGACTTCCTCTGCTATTTTCGTTGTAGACGGTGAAATACCGTTCTGTAGATAATACTGTTCTGCATATTGGCATATTTCTTTCATCAATTCCGGGCTTTTGCTTCTCATTGCTGTACCTCTCTTTTCTATCAGAAGCACTCTGCTTTCGATAACTTTATTATACAGGATTTTCCAATTTTTTCAAGATGATACGCAGACATTAAAAATAGGTGTCGCAAATTCGCAGCACCTTACCGCAGAATGATTCTTTATTTCCTATTTTTCTATTCCCAGATTTTTCTTTTGCTGAAGGTAAAACATTGTCTTTTGTGTCTCGATTTCCGCCCTTAGTTCTTCCTCTGTCGGCAGGTACAGCTTATATTTCGATGCAAAAAGCTGTTCATTTCCATGAAGAACAGAATAACGAGCGATATCCTCATCCGTATCGGAACACAGCACAACCCCTATCGTTGGATTATCTCCATCACTGCGTTTCAACTCGTCGTACATGCGGATATACATATCCATCTGCCCTACATCCTGATGTGTGATTTTCTCTGTTTTCAAATCAATCAGCACAAAACATTTAAGTATATAGTTGTAAAATACAAGGTCAATAAAATAGTCTTTCTTTTCTGTATGGATATGCTGCTGCCTTGCCACAAACGCGTATCCTTTACCTAACTCCATCAAGAATTTTTGCAGGTTTGAGAGTATGCTTTTTTCAAGGTCGCTCTCGGTAAAATCCGTATTCGCAGAAAATCCTAAGAACTCTGCAACAACGGGATTCTTTATAAACTCTAGCTTATCGTTCTGATATTTTGCAGTTAGTTCTTCCATTTCCCGTTCAACAAGGTCTTGCTTTTGGGTCTTTAACATTCGGTAATAGTACTGGGATGAAACATTTCGCTGCAAAGTACGGACTCCCCAAGTTTGTTCTAAAGCTTCTTTCTCATACCACTCACGAGCCTTTTTATCTTCAACCTGTAACAGCACTCTATAATGCGACCATGAAAGAACGCTTCCTGATTGTCGACACAGCGTGTCGACAATTCCGGGGAAAGTCTTATAAAAGCGAAGGCAATGATACAGATTACTTCTATCATATCCCTTTCCATACAGTTTCGTTAACTCCTTAGAAAGTCCTTTGATTATCTTCACACCATATTCAGAGCGTTCATCTCCCTGCAATTCTTCTTCCGCAATACGGTATCCAATCAGCCAGTTCCTCTGAATAAGAGCCGTATTAACAGCTTTATATGCCGTTTCCTGCGCAGACTCGATAATTCCGCACATATCTTTTAGTAGGTTATCTGTTTTTACAAAGTTATCCATGAAATTATTCTGACCGTTGTCCATCAATTTATTCACCATTTTACCTCCAAACTTTTCTCAAAACTAATTATGAAACTAAGCCAAAATATTTATCGAAAAATTTTAACAGTTTATCAATGACTGTCTGTTTTTTCAATGCGCGGTTTCCCGCACCGCCGCCAAAACGTGATACCGGCGGCAAAATTTTATCCACATCTGTCCCTGTTGTTTTCAATATACCATCTCTGAATGAATTATTAATAAATTTTTTGGTCTCTTCTGGTTTTAAACACTCCTCTTTGATAAGATTATCTAAATCATTTTCTTTTTGTTCATCAACAAACCTCTGCCAATCTTCCTCAACCTTTGTATTAACATTCACTTTATCAATAAATCCCTCAATCAATTCTTTCTTACTTCTCAATTGCATACTGGAATCTTTTCCATCCTCATCATATCCGTCATAATAAGCTTCGTAGTTTTTCAGCAACACGATACTGCCCGCATTTTCATCTCCAAATAGTCCAATTGCTTCATCTGTTTCTTTCTGCAAATCTCTAAAACATACAACATTACCAAATGTCTTTCTTACTTAAATCTTTTGAAACGCTTATATTACACAATGACGATACCGTCTGAACCATCATAGGATATATCACATAATCCCACGGAAGCAATTTAAGTAAATATGGAATATTTACTAAACGTATAATTTCAAAACCCTCACAATAAACGAATATGACATACTTTAGTTGCTCTTTATACTGATATATGAAATTAAGTAATTCTTTATCTCGACTTAAACGGTAACAACGGAACCGCTCCTGTTCACGCATATCACCTTGAGACATTCCGTTTATCCAATCCACATATACATTCTCACACATACTAAGTGCGAGTTCTGAATATTCAATCATAAATATACCAATACTTTTATTGCCTGCATATTTCTCCCTGCTCTCCATATGCTTGTCCCAACTATTCTTAAATGATTCTACAAGATATGCATGACTATGTTCTGGATTCTCCATTATCCACTGTTTAGAGCGCACCTCATCAAAACTTGGGATATCGTTCCATTCTTGTTCTATTTTTTCTGTTTCTCTACTAACCTTAGATATAAAACAATTCATTTCTTTAGCCTGTGTTGCACCTTTTCTCGTCGTTTTGGACGATGAAACTTGAAAATGTTCAATAAATCCATTATTAAAAATAAAATCTGGAAACTCACTAGCCTTTTTATTTGGCTGTGTGTTTCTTAATATTTCTTCAATTTCAGTTCTGTCCTCTTCAAGTAAACCAAAATAGCTTTTGTAACAGTCTGAATTGATAAACCATTTCTGCTCTTTTGCAAACTCTTCTTTTGAAACTTCCAGATATGTTTTTTTCGTAAATGGATGCAATATCGGCTCTCCACTTTTGGTAAATATTGCAGTTCTTACTAAATCAAGACATTTCTGCTCTTTTTCTCCTCTCATTAGTTATCCCTCAATTTCTGCAATAATTTTATCTATTTCATCACGTAATACTTGTTCACGTTTTACGATACGTTTTATCTCAGCATTAAGTACCTTGATGTCTATTTTTTCTGTAGTATCTTCCTGCTCAACATAAGTAGATACAGACAGGTTGTAATCTTCCTCTGCAATCTTTTCACTCGCCACAAGTGAGCAAAAATATTCTTGATTTTCACGCTTTACAAATGCGTCCAGTATTTTATCAATATGTTTCTCCTCTAATTTGTTACTATTTGTTACTTTCGTACATTCTTTAGAAGCATCAATAAATAATACATTGTTATCCAGTCTCGATTTTTCAATACCATAATACATGTTGCTATAGATGTACCGTAAAATAAGTTATCTGGCAATTGAATAATACAGTCTATAAACGAATTATCAATCAGATATTTCCGTATTTTCTGCTCAGCTCCTCCTCAATACATAACTCCCGGAAAACAAACAATCGCACCTGTGCCGTTTGTTGCCAACCATGAAAGTGAATGCATGATAAAAGCAAGGTCAGCTTTGGATTTTGGTGCTAATACACCTGCCGGAGAAAACCGAGGGTCACTAATTAAAATTGTATTTCCATCTCCCTCCCATTTAATAGAATACGGCGGATTAGAAACAATTGCTTCAAATGGTTCATCCTCCCAATGCTGCGGTTCCGTTAATGTATCTCCATGCGCAATATCAAATTTATCATAATCAATATCATGCAAAAACATATTGATACGGCACAGGTTATATGTCGTAATATTAATTTCCTGTCCATAGAATCCCAGTCTCACATTTTCGCGTCTCAGAACCTTTGCAAATTTCAAAAGTAACGAACCAGAACCGCAAGCAGGGTCATATACCTTATTAACTTCTGTTTTCCCTACTACTGTAAGTTTATTCAGCAGTTCCGATACTTCCTGCGGCGTATAATACTCTCCACCGCTTTTACCTGCATTGGATGCATACATACCCATCAAATATTCATAGGCATCACCAAATGCGTCTATCGTATTATCTTTGTAATTGCCTAATTTCATATCAGCAATACCGTCCATCAATTTAACTAGCTTTTCATTTCTTTTTGCAACAGTACCGCCCAATTTATTACTATTTACGTCAATATCATCAAACAATCCTTTAAAAATTTCTCCTTGATTGATGTAATTTGCCAAATTCTCTGATATATAACGATAAAACAACATTCCTAATACATACTGTTTAAAATCCTATCCGCCTACGCTCCCACGCAAATCATTGGCAATATTCCATATTGTACGATGCAATTCTGCCCGTTCCAGCTCTTTCTTGTTGTCGATCATAGTTACTTTATCTTATAGTCTATTTCTTAACTCCTTTGAAACGATATATAACATTTTATTTAGTTCAATATTATCATAAATCCGCCTTTCCTACAATGCCAGAAAGGTATCCGAGTACTTATTTACAGCTTTTCAAAGTATAATCGTCTACAACAAAGACATTAACATATTAACTATATAGTATTCTAATCCCCATATAAAAAGAAATCTCACTTAGCAAGCGGAATTTCTCCATTATCATTTTAGCAATCTGTCGCTCCTATATTTATTTCACATTTCTTCACTCGCCTGCCTAATCATCTGCCTGTACCGCTCTTTTACACTCTCTGGCGCAAGTATCTGAACCTTGCCGCCAAATCCAAATACCCATCCGAAAAAGGTAGGGCTTGGTAAGACGTGTCTTAATATCCGTCCTCGCCACAATATCCTCTGCATATCGCACATTGACAGAGACAATCCGAACAGCAACCGCCCTTTAAGAATCTGTCTTTTGATTCCATTTCTTTAGTACTCTGCTTATGGGCATCGGTAATATCAGCTTTTCTATGAACAAAATCTTCCACCAAAAATTGAACTGCATCAGTATCAAAAAGAACTGTTTTTAGTTTTTCTGCCGCCTGTTCAGGGTCGTCGGCATAGATACTGATAGTCTTTCCATAATGGGCATTAAGCTTTGCTTTGTATTCTTTCAATAATAGTTTCCTCGCTTTCCGCTTCAATATTTTTATAAATTCCGACTGAATTTATTGACTGTTCCTTACAGAAAACCATCATACACTCAACGGGCATCACTCCCTGTTAGATTTCGGTCTTTCCATTCCCAGATAAGATAATAAAAAATCGTTGAAATCCTTACCGATTGGCGGCGGAGAATCAACGATTTTATATTCGTTCTTCAACAGTTCTTTTAACGCGGCGGTACAAAGCCGACCTACTTTATCCATATCCAAATGAAGATAAATAATCTTAATCTGTGGATTTGCTCTTAAAAAAGTAGTGAGGGCAATGGGCAGTTTGCTATCTTTTATCTCTTTCTTAGGCTGATACACCCCCGACAAAGAAAGCAGATTCCCCCTGTGATAATCCTTTCCCTTACACTTTAAATAGGTGGCATAGGAAAGTAAATCAATGGCTGCTTCAAACAACTGCACAGATTCACATGGTTCTTTTGCAAGCATCCTAAAAGAATACCGCTTGTCACTCCCCGATACATCGCGTTTAAAATCTCCTATTGCACCACGATAGGCGGCATATTTCGGTACTCCGTTTTCATCTTTTCCTATAAAAACGGCATTGTGATAATCGGAGCTTTCAAAAATAATACCGTCGGCAATGCACTCCTGTATGAGAGAATAAGCAATGCCGCGCCCCAAAAGATACTTCGTCACTTTGTCACAACTCTTATTCTTTGGTGGCAGGAGCAGCACTTTCGGTTCATTTCTAATCGGGGTTATGGGTATCGGTTTCCAGTCTGTCATTGTCTGTCCTGTAAGAATTTCCACAGCTTCTACAAATTCATAATCCTTGACCTTGATAAGATAATCAAGCGCGGAAATACCGCCGAAACCTCTCGACCACCAATACCATTTTCCATTGGAAATCTTCAAACTGCCATGCTCTCTGGTACAATACACATTACCTGCGATACGTTTTAAGTTGCCCGGCTCATAATGCTGTAAGTAGGTCAGTAAATCTATCTGCCTTGCCTGTTCAAGCACTTCAGGCGCAATCTGTACATAAGGTCTGTTACCTTTCATTCAATAAAATCACCTCCAGAAATAGAAAAAGCCGGGGGATTTTCTCAAATGAAATCTCTCGGCTATGTAAAATTGATATTTAATTTTGTATCTCTGGTAAAGATATAATTATTTAAACCTTACCAGTCACGTTCACCAATGGCATCTTCTACATCCATGTCTATATTAAACCATTCCAAAATATATTCTACTGTCTCTGCGATGATCTCTCTTGCAACAGTCTCTAATTCACTTTGATTTTCTTCAAATTCTTCCTGTAGGTCGTTAATCGCTAAAGTCATTTCATCAAATTTACTTTGTATTTCTTCGGAATCCCTCTCTCCTGTTTCCAGAAAAGTAATGACATTTTCCACTAATTCCTTTACCTTATCTACTAAAAAATCTGGAAAGTATCCATCTCAATACATACTGTCAAGTAACTCATAATCAGCATCAAATTTCTTCATCTTTAATATCCTCCGTATCTTTTATAATCAACTACCCCGGTGCAAGCACTCAAGTGCTGTGAGCGGCTCCTACGTCGCCTCTCACAGCACTTGCCTTTTGCACTTGCTTACGCAAGTCCAAAAGCGGGGTATGAAAGTTTCCCTGTCTCTTCCTCTACATATAATCGAATAAGGTCATTTGACCTTCTAGCCCTTGGTTTCGGAATAATTTCTTATATTCGTTCCCCTGGTTCTTTACATAATTTGCTATCACTTCTTCGTTTCCATGTTCGCTTACTGTTGCTACATAATATCCTGATGACCAGAAATTTCCTCCCCATAGTTTCTTCTTTACCTCTGGACATCGACTGAACACTTCTTTGGCTGTTATACTTTTTACTTTCTTTACTATCTACGTCGGACTATAGCTTGGCACTGACTGGATCAGAAAGTGTACATGATCTTTATCTGTTCCTATCTCCAGAAAATATAGGTCGTAACGCTTACTTATTTCTTCACATGTTTCTTTTATTACCTCATCTACCTCTTCACTTACCACGACTCTTCGGTATTTCGTTGGGAATACAAAATGATACATAAGCTTTGATACGTTGTGCGACTTGTGGATATGTTCACTCATCTACAACTCTCCTTTCTGCTTCCATTGTATCATCTTTTCTGCTTTATGGTAAGTTTGTTACGATGCAAGCATCGGGGAATTGTACCCTCCTGTGATTAAATTTCCGTTTATATTCTGCTCTATTCTGACAATATTTTAATATTACATCTTGAACATAATTACGATTACAACGAGTATCAAATATACCTTTTCCATTCCAATATTTCGTAATTTCTGATACTAATTTCTCGCTCATCTCAAGATGCGGTAAGTTAGTTGAATTTAATCCTTCATTCTTAATTTCAGATATTTTGTCATAATCTGCAAGCTGTTTGAGTTCTGCTTTAATTGCGTCTGTATATATATTCATATTCTTCTCTCCTAATAATAAATATTCAGGAGTTACATCTAAAGCTTTTGCTAAAGCCAATAGGTATTCTGCTGCGGGCTGTTCACTAATACTTTGTTCATAATTTCTTATTGACTGTACAGATATTTTAGTTATCTTTGCAAGTTGTTCTTGTGTAAAATTTCTTTGATTACGAATTCGTTTTAACCGCTTAGCAAAAGTTTCTTCCATAACTCTCCTGTACCCCTAATATACAATATTTTATCCAAAAAATAACTATACAACTATTAGTAGTAGGGAAATTAAATACCTACTTCCACAATTGCTGTTTTAAGTTTATCATATCAGACCATTCCAATGCAAGCTCTGGTTCCAGTGTTGCTAAATCATTAATACCCTCGACCACTCTCTTGCCCGAACAGATAGGACAATTCTCACCTGAAGAACGACTTTTGATACTGGCTTGCCATTCATGCCCACAGGCTCCTTTCCACCATACCTGTCTATTTGAGCCATATGTTACTGTATCAGGTGTAAGCGGTAAGTTCTTCTCCGACCACTCATCTGCAATCTCTGGATGCATAGCTGCTAAACTATTTTTCATATCGAACCTCCTCTACTTCTTATAGCTAGTATAGAAAATATCCTTTAGGAAAAATAGTTTGCAATCCTCATGATTCTTCCAAAATCATAGAATCTACTACATTACGGACAATTTTCACACCACAACATCTCTATGCTTTAATTTTAATCATCCTCCTCATCAGACCACCCAGAAATAAAATGAATATCTCCTGTATCCATAGCCATATTATCCGACATTCGCATCATAAAATTCCCCTCTGAATCAACTGCCATATTGTCAGATATGGACATTCCAAAATCATCATCGTCAAAATCAAAAAAATTCTTACTCATGTTGTTCCTCCTCACATTAAATATACCACGGCAATCCTAAAAGATTTGTTATTAATTCTATTTGCTCATCCACTATATCTAAAAAATATCTGCCATAATTCCACTGCGCCTCATCATAGTTTTCCTTATATACTAACTCGCAGTATTCCTTAAAAAATGAATCACAGCCATTTAACAATTCTACGATTAACTCATCTGAAAATTTTATAATGTGAAAAGCGGGAAAACCTTGTTTATATTCTGCATCTTCATAAATCAATTCTGGGTATACTGAATGCAATTTTTCATAAGTCGAAGTACTGTTATGCTTTATAAAATTCCATAAACAATAGAGTTTATCGTAATATTTAAAGGAAGGTAACTCATCAACTTTTTTATCTATTCCAACAGCAGTCGCATATAACGTATTCCTATTAAATCGGTCATGCATTGCATTTTGTTTTGAAAGAACTAAAACAGTAACCGCTTCAATCTGTGATGCCATTTGATGTATAAAAGAAGCATACAGACTTGCAACCACCTCAAAACATTTCTCAGCATATTCATACTGGTTTTTCATATTTTCCCAATTTGACATCATTACCGCTTCGTCATATTCCGCTATGCCCTGCATAAGCAACATATTATCCCCCGGCATTAATTCTCTTGGCTTCTCAATTCTTTTCTTTGCATAAGTTATCAGTTCTTTATAATGTTCTTCCCAATAGTTTTGAATATCTCTTATCCTATCTGCGAACATATTGCAGCAATAATCCTCATATTCGCTTTCCTTTGGATAAAAATAATGTGTCTGTCTTTTATTGATAATTTTCGCCTGTTCATAAGATAACATACAGCCTACAGTACTTCTCATTCGTTTTGGGTCAATTTTTACTTTGATTCCATTATCCGTCTTTGTATAAAACAAACCATAAAATCGAGTATCATGATACGCAAATTTTTCAAAATCAGCTTTTGTTAATTTTTGATTACTTCTGTCTTTTTTCATGTCTCCTCCTAAAAAGACACTCTCTAAAAAGAGAGTGTCCCGCCTAATTGATTATTAAGCTAATGCATAAGATATTTACCACTCTAACAAGCGTTTTGTTTATAGGCACCAATCAGAACATAACGCGTTCCAATATTTCTTATGTGTTTTGATTGTAACACACAAGTAAATCTTATACAAATCATTATACGTGAATATGCTGATTTATCAATGTACCAACAGTTCAAAAAAGGAAGACACCCTCAAACGTGGAGGATATCTTCCATTTTCACTTGAAACAAATCAGCAAGGTTATATAAATTTTCAGTTGAAGGAAGTTTTTTTCCAGAAACCCACTCATATATAACTCTCGGCGATTGCAAACCTAAATATTCTGCAATTTCTGCATATGTCATTTTAGATTCTTCAATTAACCGATAGAGCCTATGCCCTGTTGCCTTTTTGTCTATCTTATTTTTGCAGTTCATTGTTGTTCCTCCTTTATATGAAATATCTTTCATATCGGAGCAATAAACTACGATGTAATTATCACACATTTTCACTGTATTGTAAACCTCTAAGAAAACCTGTCGTTGATAGTTTCCTCTGAACGCATGACAACTTAAAAACGTCCACTGGACGTTTTTGTCGTATGCATGGCAACAAAAAAGAGGATTGCAAAATCTCCTATTGGATAATTCCGCAATCCCCTTTTCATTGTAATTCGTTTATTTCTCTTGTCAAAATCAATATAGTTATATGAAATGTGCGATTTTTTGACCTCTGCACAACTTTCTGCATCAAATGATGTAAGTTTGATGTAAGGATGTAAATCAGGGGTCTAAAACCATTGATGTTTTTTATCCTGCTTTGCGCCTTAATACAGCTTCGCCCCCGCCGGAATCCGATCGTCCACCATCAAAAGGTTCAGTCCTTCCCGTCCATCCTCCTCATGCACTGCAGAGATCAGCATTCCCTCTGAATCAATACCCATCATCTTTCTCGGCGGAAGGTTTACAATCGCAATTGCCGTCTTTCCAATCAGCTCTTCCGGCTCATAATACTCATGAATACCGCTTAAAATCGTACGTTTCCGCTCTGTTCCGTCGTTCAGAGTGAACTTCAGAAGCTTCTTGCTCTTTGGAACCGCCTCACACGCTTCAATCTTCACAGCACGAAAATCCGACTTGCTAAATGTCTCAAAATCAACGGCTTCTTCAAATAACGGCTCGATCTTCACATTAGAAAAATCAATCTTTTCTTCAACCTTTTCCTCTGCTTTTGATGCTTCAACAGCCTTAGAACTTACGTTATTTTCTGCCTTTACACCGCCTAATGACTTCATCGTCGGGAATAGCAGCACATCCCGTATCGCCGCCGCATCCGTCAGCAGCATACACATCCTGTCGATCCCGAACCCAATCCCGCCTGTCGGCGGCATACCGATCTCCAGCGCATTCAGGAAATCCTCATCCGTAGTATTCGCCTCTTCATCGCCCTGCGCCAGCAGCTCTTCCTGCGCACGGAACCGCTCTCTCTGGTCGATCGGATCGTTCAGCTCAGAATAGGCATTCGCCATCTCCCATCCGTTCATGAAGAACTCAAAACGCTCTACATAATCCGGGTTCTCCGGTTTCTTCTTCGTAAGCGGCGAGATCTCAATCGGATGATCCATGACAAACGTCGGCTGGATCAGATGCTCTTCTGCGAATTCTTCGAAGAACAAGCTCAGGATATCACCCTTCTTATGTCTCTCCTCGAACTCTACATGGTGCTCTCTTGCAAGGGCCCGTGCCTGTTCAAGCGTCTCTACCTCATTCCAGTCGACGCCCGCATACTTCTTCACGGCATCAATCATCGTGATCCGCTCAAACGGCTTTCCAAGATCCATCTCCACACCGTTGTAGGTGATGGTAGTCGTTCCAAGCACTTCCCGCGCCACATGGCGGTACAGGTTCTCGGTCAGATCCATCATCCCATTATAGTCCGTATATGCCTGATATAATTCCATCAGGGTAAATTCCGGATTATGCCTGGTATCCAGTCCTTCGTTCCTGAACACGCGCCCAATCTCGTAGACTCTCTCTAATCCGCCGACGATCAGACGTTTCAGATATAATTCCAGGGAAATACGCAGCTTGAAGTCTTCACTCAGCGCGTTGAAATGCGTCTCAAATGGTCTTGCAGCCGCACCTCCCGCATTGCTTACCAGCATGGGCGTCTCCACCTCTAAGAACCCTTGTCCGTCCAGATATCTACGGATCGAACTTAAGATCTTCGAACGCTTGATAAATGTATCCCTGGCTTCCGGGTTCATGATCAGGTCCACGTACCGCTGACGGTAACGCATATCCGTATTGGTCAGGCCGTGGAACTTCTCCGGGAGTATCTGAAGGCTCTTGGACAAAAGCGTTACCGCAGCCGCATGAACAGAGATCTCTCCCGTCTTCGTCTTGAAGACCTCCCCTTCAATACCCACGATATCGCCGATATCCATCTTCTTAAAATCCTTATAAGCCTCTTCTCCTATACTGTCTCTTGCCACATAAGACTGGATATTGCCGCTCTGATCAAGAATATTGCAGAAAGAAGCCTTACCCATGACACGCTTCTGCATAACACGCCCCGCAAGCCTTACCTGCTTCCCTTCCATTTCCTCATAATTATTCTTAATGTCTATAGCATGGCATGTTGTATCATACTTCGTGATCTCGAACGGATTCCTGCCGCTGCTCTGCAGCTCCGCAAGCTTCTCACGGCGAACTTTCCTCAACTGGTTAATATCCTGCTCCTGTACCTTCTTCTGCTGTTCAGCCACGTCTTCCTCTCCTTCCTTATAATGAACGGCTGATATGCAATACTTCGTATTCCATAACTCCCGCCTGAGTCTCAACTTCGACCTGGTCTCCCACCTTACAGCCGATCAACGCCTGTCCTACCGGAGATTCATTAGAGATCTTCCCTTCCAGACTGTTGGCCTCTGTGGAGCCTACCAGCTTAAATTCCATCTCTTCGTCAAATGTCTTGTCATAGACCTTTACCGTACATCCTACATTGATCTTATCAAAGTCTACCTCGTCCTCGACTACAACTTCCGCATTCTTAAGAATACCTTCCAATTCTTCAATACGCGCCTCGATATCTCTCTGCTCGTCCTTCGCCGCATCGTACTCAGCGTTCTCGGACAAATCACCCTGTTCTCTTGCCTCTTTGATCTTACCGGCAACCTCCTTGCGCTTTACCACCTTCAAGTGCTCCAGTTCGTCCTCCAGTGCTTTCAAGCCCGCATAAGTAAGTAATCTTTTCTTAGCTTCCATGTGTCTTGCTTCCTTTCCTTCTCAACTTTCACAATTCAATTATTATACCGAAACGCCATAAGTATGTCAATGACTTTGATGCCGAAATCCCGCGGAAATCTTACTATTCACGTAACAGTTCAGGCAAGCCCGAACTGTTACCTGTTCACAACAGTTTTGCCTGACTGCCGCTGCTGTCCGCAGTCATTTTACATACATACGCAAAATCAGCCGGCGAAGCTGACTGCGCCGCTTCCCTGACCCGTTACAGTATATGCATGATTTCATATCTTCATACCTTGCAGAACGATCATACGCCCGCCCTGCAAGGGACATATTTCACAGGACACTCAATACTCTATATCCCATCAAGAAGCTCGTTAAGCTCCTCATAGCTCTCCACTCTGTTGATCGCATCTCTTAACTTCGCAGATCCTTCCATCCCTTTCGTATACCAGGATACATGCTTTCTCATCTCACGGATCCCAAGATAGTCTCCCTTGAATTCGATCTGCAGCCTGGCATGCCTGAGCATTGCCGCCCTTAGCTCCTCTTTGGACGGCCTTGCGGCGGTTTTCCCCGTCCGCTCATATTCTGCGAGTTCCCGGAAGATCCAGGGATTCCCCTGTGCGCCCCGGCCGATCATCACGCCGTCGCAGCCCGTCTGCCGCATCATAGCCTGCGCCGTTTCCCCGGAAATCACGTCCCCGTTTCCGATCACAGGAATCGATACCGCCTCCTTCACCTGACGGATGATCTCCCAGTCTGCCCTGCCCGAGTAATACTGCTCTCTCGTCCTCCCATGGACGGCGACCGCCGCTCCTCCGGCCTCTTCTATGATTTTCGCGATTTCCGCCGCATTGACATGCCCGTCGTCGAATCCCTTACGGATCTTCACCGTCACCGGTTTTCTGATCGCCTTTGCCGTCCGGTTTACGATCTCATACACCAGCTTCGGTTCCTTCATAAGCGCTGAGCCTTCACCGTTCTTCACGACCTTCGGAACCGGGCAGCCCATATTGATATCCAGGATCTGGAACGGAAGTTCCTCGATCTCCTTTGCCATCTCACTGATAATATACGGATCCGAACCGAATAGCTGCAGGGACACCGGATATTCCTTCGGATGAATAGCAAGCAATGCTTTTGTATTCCTATTCTTGTATTGCAGCGCTTTGGCGCTGATCATCTCCATACACAGAAGCCCCGCCCCCTGTTCCATACACAGCAGCCGGAACGGCAGATCCGTCACGCCCGCCATGGGAGCCAGAATATATGGATTTACAAGTTCTATATTGCCGATTTTCAATTCAGGTACACCCCTTAAGTCAAATTTGGGGACGCAGCAAAACCGAATTTCACTACGCCCCTGTTATATTTTAATAACATCTACCGTTTGTTTTTCTCATAGATAAACCGCAGTCCCTTTAACGTCAGCTGCGAATCATAGACATCGATCACATCCGTCTCCTTCGCGATCATCTTCCCCAGACCTCCGCTTGCAATAACCTTCGCATTCAGATATCCCGATTCTTCCTTGATCTTCTTAACAATATACTCCGTCTGCCCGATCTGTCCAAAGACCAGCCCGGCCTGCATGCTGGCTACAGTCTCTTTCGCCAGGATAGATTCCGGCTTCTTGATCTCGATAGCGGGCAGCATTGCCGCCTGTTCCGTCATCGCCTGAGCCGCGATCCTGATTCCGGGCGCGATGACCGCTCCTTCAAAGGTTCCGTCCGCTCCTACGATATCATAGGTCGTCGCCGTGCCGAAGTCTATCACGATCACAGGTCCGCCGTACAGCGTATACGCCGCCACCGCATCCACGATACGGTCCGCCCCTACCTGCTTGGGATTCTCCGTCACAATGCGGATCCCTGTCTTGATCCCGGCAGATACCACCATCGGTTTGATCCCGAAGTATTTGATAAATGCGCTTCCGAGAGAATGCATGATATCCGGTACTACAGACGCAACGATCACAGCGGTGATCTCGGCGCTTCGGATACCCTGGCGTTCTACCAGCTCCTTCAGGGTGATCCCATATTCGTCCGACGTCCTCGGAAGCTTCGTTGTCAGCCGGAATGTACCGAGCAGCTCTTCGCCTTTGAATACTCCCATCGTAATATTCGTATTTCCTACGTCGATCACTAACAGCATATCTCTCCTCCTTATACGTCCTCACCCAGAAAAAAGACCTTATAATACATCTGCAATGCCTCCAGAAGCTCCTGCTTCTCTCTTTGAAGCTGCTTGATCTTCAACTGACTCCCGATCTCGTCGAACATAGGGTCAAATTCCTCCGCAGTCACTTCAAAGCACAGTTCTCCGTCTTCATTATAGACCAGCGTAAGAATACCGCCCACATCATTGACATAGAGCACGCACATGATCTTCATCTCGTTCTTGACTGCCTCCGGAAGCTGCTCAAAATCCGGATTCAGATAATACTTTTCCTCATAAGAATTGGCGCCGCAGAGCACCACCTTCCCATCATACATATCCATATACTCCTCTCACAGACACCTCGCCGGCATAGACCGCCTTCTCCTGACCGTCCTGCGTCCTGACCATCAGCTCTCCCGCGTCATTGATACCGAGCGCGCAGGCTTCATACTCATTGCGCGGCTCTAACACCCTCACCTTCTCGTCCTTATTTACCAGAAGGGAATTATAATGCGCCTTCAAGACTGACAGATCTTCCGTCTTAAGAAATGCCTCATAGCAAGCCTCGAAGCTCTCCATCACCGCCGCGATCAGTTCAGAGCGCCGTATACTGCCGCCAAGTTCCGTCTTCAAGGATATGGCCCGTTCTCTGAGCTCCTCTGGAAACGCCTCCTGATTCACATTGATCCCAACCCCGATGACCACATGATTGATATAGTCGATCTCTGTACTCATCTCTGTCAGGATCCCGCAGACCTTCCTGCCGTGAAGCACGATATCATTGGGCCATTTGATCTGACAGTTGATCCCCGTAACCTCGCGGATTCCTTCTACCACGGCAACCGCCATCAGAAGTGTCAGTTGGGGCGCCTTGGCCGGCAGAATAGCCGGACGGAGCAAAAGCGTCATATAGATACTGGTCCCGGCAGGCGATTCCCACCCCCGGCCCCGGCGGCCCTTCCCTGCCGCCTGGCGTTCCGCCACGAATAAGGTTCCGTGCCCGCAGCCCTTATCCCCGGCTTCCTTGGCACGGTTATTCGTAGAATCCGTCTCCTCGTAATAGACGACTTGCGCCCCCGCCCATCTGCCCTTCGTCAGACTTTCGATCTCCGCTCTGGACATAACATCGGGGCTGTCTATGAGCCGATATCCCTTATTCCTCACCGCCTCTATCTGATAGCCTTCCTTCTTAAGCTGCTCTATGACCTTCCACACTGCCGTCCGCGATACCTGGAAGCGGTCGCAGAGCTGCTGCCCGGACAGATAGCCCTCACTCTCTTTCAGAAGCCGCAGAATCTCTGACTTCATAATATCTAACCTCCCATTGGCAGATTCACATCAGCCGTTAGCCCAGCGTCGCGGCCATGACTGCTTTGATGGTATGCATCCGGTTCTCGGCCTCGTCGAACACCTTCGACTGCTCAGATTCGAACACCTCATCCGTCACTTCCATATCCTCGATTCCAAAACGCTCATGGATCTCCTTGCCGATCTTCGTCTTCAGATCATGGAACGCCGGCAGACAATGCAGGAATATCGCGCTCTCCTTGGCATTGGCCATCACCTTGGAGGTCACCTTGTACGGCGTAAGCTCCCGAATCCGCTCTTCCCATACCTCGTCCGGCTCTCCCATGGACACCCATACATCCGTATAGATCACATCCGCATCCTTCGTCCCTGCCGCCACATCTGAGGTCAGCGTGATGGTCGCGCCGCTCTCCTTCGCATAGCCCCGGCAGGTCTCCACTAATTCTGCGTTAGGGAAATAACTTTCCGTAGTGCAGGCAACAAAATGCATTCCCATCTTGGCGCAGGCGATCATCAGTGAATTACCCATGTTGTATCTGGCGTCGCCCATGTAAACCAGCTTTATGCCTTTAAGCTCCCCGAAATTCTCCCTTATAGTCAACAGATCCGCCAACATCTGTGTAGGATGGTACTCATTGGTCAGTCCATTCCATACCGGAACGCCGGCGTATCTGGCCAGATCCTCCACGATCTCCTGTCCGAAGCCGCGGTATTCGATCCCGTCATACATCCTTCCAAGCACCCTCGCCGTATCCTCAATGCTCTCCTTCTTCCCGATCTGTGAGCCGCTTGGGTCAAGATAGGTCGTCCCCATCCCCATATCGTGCGCGGCTGCCTCGAACGCACACCGGGTTCTGGTACTGGTCTTCTCAAATATCAGCGCAACGTTCTTTCCCCTGTAATTATCAACAGGCACGCCGTTCTTCTTCTTTTCCTTCAGATCTGCCGCCAGATCCAGCAGATACGCGATCTCCTCCGGTGTATAGTCCTTCAATGTCAAAAAATTTCTTCCTTTTAAGTTCATCGTCAATCCCTTTCTCAATCCAATCAATACATGGACGAACCTCGGAAGGTTCATCTGATCACTCAATGCTTCATATTTCTTATATACTATATCATACAACTGGTCAACCGTGTATATCTGATACTTGGGGATGCGCAGTAATTTGGCCGCCGCCTCCAGCATACCCATGAACAGCTCCTTCCCCTTATATCCCAGCGGCAGCTTCAGCACGAATGCGATCTCTGCCTTTTCAATCTCCCGGATATCCGCAAGAAGCTCTTCGTAATACTCATCCTCATGGGACTGCTCCAGATAATATATCGTCCCTTCCAGGCCGTACAGCATCCTACAGGCGTCATAATAACCGATCACAAGATTCTGCCGGCTGCGTTTCCCCGAGAACTCAATGATACTCCCAAGCTTCACCCGCGGCGCGATCTCAAGCTTCTCGCCCTCCTTGGGCAGCTTAACGCGCGGTTCACGGCCCGGGCCGTAGATGCGCACCTCTATGATAGTCTCGTATCCTCTCTTCACCAGTGAATTCAATGGTACATTATTCACCACGCCGCCGTCAATATATTTCTTCCCCTGAATCTTCTCATTCTTGAAACCGATCAGATATGCGCTTGCCAGAAGAAAATCCTCCAGAAGCCCCTCCGGGATATCCTCTATACTGAGATCCAGCTCTCTGAACTCCGACAGCGAGAATGTCAGCAGGCAGAACTCCTTGCCGCAGTTCCGTATGGCCTCCTCGTCTACCGTCTCGTGGATGAGATTGCGCAAAGGCGTGATGTCGACCCCGCCCTCTTTAAGCCGCTTCCAGCCTTCATTCAGGAATTCCCTGATGCTTGTCTGCTTCTGGAACAGCCCTTCCATCCACTCGTCATCCACATCCATGACCCTTGAAAATGTCATCTCATTCCAGATCTTCTCTGCCTTCCCGATATCGCCCATGCAGATCAGCGCGCCGTTCAGCGCTCCCACAGAGGTTCCTGCCACCGCATTGATCTTCACACCTGCTTCCGTAAGGGCCTTCCACGCGCCGATCTGGTATGCTCCGCGTGCTCCGCCTCCGTCCAGTACCAGACCATATTCCTTTGACAGGTCAATTACAGGCTTCATATCACCACGCCTTTCTTATATATATCTATATCCGCCTTCCTGACATCCGGCGCTGCCTCGCCGCCTCAAACATCAGCACCGACGCCGCAACCGCTGCATTCAGGGACTCCACCTGTCCTTCCATCGGTATCCTGATATAAGTATCGGCAAGCCTTGCCGTCTCCTCTGTAAGCCCGTTTCCTTCATTTCCGATCAGAAACCCGCAGGGCATGCTGTAATCTTCCTCATCATAAAAACGCTGTCCCGCAAGATGCGCCGCATAGATATGGATCCCCATTCCCTTAAGCTCCGCGACCGCGTCATGAAGATCCTCCGTATAGCAGAAGGGCATACGGTAGACAGACCCCATAGTGGAACGGATCGTCTTGGGATTATAGATATCCACACATTCCCTGTCCATCACGATTCCTGTCACTCCGGCGCCCTCCGCCGTCCGAAGGATCGTACCCAGATTCCCCGGATCCTGCAGATGCTCCAGCACAATGATGTGCGGGCAATTCCCTCCGGCCGTCTCCCTAAGCTTACGCTCCGACTGTCTGGCAACGCACAAGATCCCCTGCGGCGTCCTGGTATCCGATACATAGCCGAACACCGTATCCGACAGGATCTCCGGTACGATTCCGCTGCCCGCAAGAACTTCCCTGGCCGTCTTCTTATCCTTCCGGTAAAATGTCTCCGACACATATACCTCTCTTAATATCTCAAGCGGCATCTCCCTAAACATCCTGATTCCTTCTACCAGAAATACCTTCTCTTCGTCCCTCGCCTTGCGCTTCTTCTTAAGGCTTACCAGACGCTTAACCTTCGCATTCGATGTACTTGTTATCATGTAACATTCTGCCCTCTCTCACCGAATAATATTTAGAGTTGATGCTCGTACTAGCATCAGCGTGCTACATATTATAACACAATTCATACGGCATATCTACATAAAACTCCTTTTGCATCCGCATCCATGCCTTCTATATGCAAAAATAATGATACCCTCCGTATACCCGGCGGCTATATGCAAAAAGAGATACCCGCTAAAGGTATCTCTGGTATCTCTGTATATCCCTATGCCCTCATCGCACCGTCCACAGACAAGATCTCGCCCGTCACATAGCTTGCCATATCGCTTGCCAAGAATAAGAACGCATTGGCGATATCCTCCGGCTCGCCGATCCGGCGAAGCGGTATCGCGGCGATCATCGGCTGGATCATCTGATCCGGCAGAGCCGCGACCATATCCGTCTTGGTGATTCCCGGCGCTACCGCATTGACGCGGATATTGCTTGGGCCAAGCTCTCTTGCCAGTGAAAGCGTCATACCGTTGACAGCGAATTTGCTCGTCGGATATGCCACGCCGCCAGGCTGCCCTGAGATGCTGACCATGGAACTGGTATTCAGGATACAGCCGCCGCCCTGCTCTCTCATAATCTCTACCGCCGGCTGGATCGCATTGAAGAGAGCATTGACATTCAGCCTCATAACCTTGTCGAACTGCCCTTCTTCGTATTTCTCGACCTTGGTACTATCGGACATTCCGGCATTATTGACCAGAATATCAAGTCTTCCGAACTTATCCTTTACCTTCTGGATGGCAGCCTTCACTGCCCCTGCATCGGACAGATCCGGGTAATCCCCTTCTACTTCCCAGTCCGCATTCTCCGCCTTAAGCGAAGAGAGCGCCTTATTCACCGTCTCCTCTCTGGACCCGAACAGCACGACCTTCGCATCGTTCTCCAGATACTTCTTCACTACCGCATAACCGATTCCTCTTGTACCGCCTGTAACGACAGCCACCTTTCCTTTTAACAAATCCTTTACCTCCTTTTGTAAAATACATCTTACACCTTAAATCTATATCCGACCCCCCAGATCGTCTCAATATACTGAGGGTTCGAGGTATCCATCTCCACCTTCTCGCGTATCTTCTTGATATGCACCGTCACCGTCGCGATATCCCCGATCGACTCCATATCCCAGATCTCACGGAACAGCTCTTCCTTCGTATACACATGGTTGGGATGGCTTGCAAGGAAGGTCAGAAGATCGAATTCCTTCGTGGTAAATGTCTTCTCCTCTCCGTTGATCCACACCCGTCTCGCCGTCGTGTCGATCTTGAGCCCGCGGATCTCGATCACCTTATTAGCCTCCACCGCGCTTCCCGTCAGACGGTCGTATCTGGCCAGGTGCGCCTTCACTCTTGCCACCAGTTCGCTTGGGCTGAACGGCTTCGTCATATAATCATCCGCCCCAAGTCCAAGCCCCCGGATCTTGTCAATATCATCCTTCTTCGCCGACACCATGATGATGGGGGTATTCTTCACATCTCTCACCTGGCGGCAGATATCAAAGCCGTCGATGCCCGGCAGCATCAGATCCAGGATAAACATATCAAAGTCTTCCTTCAGCGCCTTCTGAAGGCCGGTCGCTCCGTCGTTCGCCACCTCCACCTGGAATCCGCTCAGCTCCAGATAATCCTTCTCAAGATCGGCGATCGCTTCTTCATCTTCTACAATCAATATCTTACTCATAAATCGGCACCTCCTGATATTTTCTAAGGACAAAATACATCGTCGTCCCCGTATCTTCTCTGCTTGTAGCCCAGATCTTGCCTCCGTGCTCCTCGATGATCTTCTTCACGATCGAAAGCCCGATACCGCTTCCCCCCTTGGATGAATTCCGCGAAGCATCCGTGCGGTAAAACCGGTCGAAGATGTTCGGCAGATCCTTCGCCGCGATCCCTCTGCCGTTGTCCTCCAGTTCGACCTGCACGAAGTCTCCCACATCCTTGACCCTAAGATTGATCTTTCCTTTGGGCTTATCCATATATTTGAGCGAATTATTCACGATATTGTGAACAACACGCTTGACCTGCTCTGCGTCGGCGATTATCTTCACATCCGCTTCCACATAATTAAAATATCCGAACTCCACGCCCCTGGACTCAAGCTCCACGGAGAGATCTTCCGCACAGTCTTCAAAATACGCCTCCACCGACAGCGTGTTAAAATTATAAGGGATCCTGTTGGTATCAATCTTCGTATACAGGGTCAGCTCGTTGATCAGCGTGTCCATCTCGCTGGCCTTATTGTAGATCGTCCGAATGTACCGTTCCATCTTCTCCGGCGTATCCGCAACTCCGTCCATGATCCCTTCCGCATATCCCTTGATGGCTGTGACCGGGGTCTTCAAGTCATGGGAAATATTGCTGATCAGCTCCTTGTTCTCTTTGTCGAATCTGATCTTCTCTTCTGCGTTATCCTGGAGCCGCATACGCATCTCCTCCAAGCTCTGACAGAGCTTCCCAAGCTCGTCGTCCGCTTCTGCCTTAAGCTCAAAATCCAGATTCCCATCCTTGATATTCTGAGCCGCGACCTGCATCTTCCCGAGCGGTCCCATGACTCCTCTGTAGATCCATAAGATGAGAACTGCCGCCGTCAGAATCAGCACCACAACGATTCCCACGACAACCTCCATATATAACCGCTCCACCTCCGGGATCACGCCGTTAACATTTACAACGACAAACGCGCTGCCTTCCTTCTCATCCGGGTATAGAAAATCCACCTGCTTCACAAGCGCCTGAGCCTCGCCTCCCAGATAAATGCCGCTCTCCGACATCATCTCCGTATCTCCGTACCCCGGCAGGCGGTCGATCACCGGCTGAGCATCCTCCATAGCCGTACCGACATAGACCAGGATATGCCCCTTACGCACCAACAGATATGCATTCTTTCTTCTCAGGCTCTGGTTAAAATCCTCCAGAAAAGTAGCGTCTTCCATCTGACGCGGATTCTCCTCTACCATCTGGGACAGCTCTTTATAAAAACGCTCCGTGAGCCTGGACATTACTCCGACAGAATTCGACAGATTTTCCGTCGTCATCCCCGTGATCTCATAGGTCTTCTCAATGGCGCTCATCTGATATTTGCCAAACAGATATGCCAGCATAACTGTCAGCACGATCGGAATCAGGATCACCGTCAGAAAAGCTATGATCAGTCTCGTCTTTAACTTCATCTTTGTGCCTCACACTTCGGATATCATATGTATTTAAGTATAGCACGAAAAAGGACGCTTCACATCAAAGCGTCCATAAACTTATTATAAAATTTTTATAAATAGCTTTATAAATACTTCTTCAAGATCTCCGCCTTGTCAGTCTTCTCCCATGGCAGATCCAGATCGGTACGTCCGAAATGCCCATACGCCGCCGTCTGCTTGTAGATCGGTCTTCTTAAGTTCAGCATCTGAATGATGCCCGCCGGACGAAGGTCGAAGTTCTCTCTGATCATATCTACCAGCTTCTCATTGCTGATCTTCCCGGTTCCGAAGGTATCCACCATAATAGAAGTCGGATGCGCCACACCGATAGCATAAGACAGCTGGATCTCACATTTCTTAGCAAGGCCCGCAGCCACAATATTCTTAGCGACATAACGCGCCGCGTAAGCCGCCGAACGGTCTACCTTCGTGCAGTCCTTGCCGGAAAATGCGCCGCCGCCGTGGCGTGCCATTCCGCCGTATGTATCCACAATGATCTTCCGTCCCGTAAGGCCGCTGTCGCCGTGAGGCCCGCCGATCACGAAACGTCCCGTCGGATTGATGAAGAACTTGGTCTCACCGTCTACCATATCTGCCGGGATCACCTCATCAAATACATACTTTTTGATATCCTCGTGAATCTGCTCCTGCGTTACATCCGGGTCATGCTGGGTGGACAGGACTACCGCGTCAAGCCGCGTCGGCACTCCTTCCTCGTTATACTCAACCGTCACCTGTGATTTCCCGTCCGGCCTTAAGTATGGCAGCGTGCCGTTCTTGCGCACCTCGGTAAGCCTTCTTGCCAGCTTGTGTGCCAGTGCGATCGGATACGGCATAAGCTCCGGCGTCTCATCTGACGCATAACCGAACATCATTCCCTGATCCCCTGCGCCGATCGCCTCGATCTCTTCCTCTGACATCTTGTTCTCTTTGGCTTCCAAAGCCTTGTCAACTCCCATGGCGATATCGCTTGACTGCTCGTCAATTGCCGTAAGTACGCCGCAGGTCTCCGCGTCAAATCCGAATTTTCCGCGCACATAACCGATCTCTTTGATCGTCTCTCTCACGATCTTCTGAATGTCCACATACGCCTTCGTCGTGATCTCTCCCATAACCAGGACAAGCCCTGTAGTGGTACTGGTCTCGCAAGCCACGCGGCTCATAGGATCCTGCGCCATCAACGCATCCAGGATCGCGTCCGAGATCTGATCGCACATCTTATCTGGATGTCCCTCTGTTACTGATTCTGATGTGAATAAATGTCTTTCCATCGCTTTCCACTCCTTTTCTTTGTGATGTATTCCCCTGCCGATTCTTGCCCATCTCTTGGCTGTCTCTTGACTGTCACTTAGCCGTCTCTTGGCTGTCTCTTGACAGCCCTCAGCCGTACTTTGGCCGCCTTCTGACAGCCCTCAGCCGTACTTTGGCCGCCGGCCATTGGGATACTTAGTGATCGCGTACTTTCTCTTTGCCGTCCTAATAGGAACTGTGCAAAACAAACCGTCACACCGCTGCATCTTGCTGCTTCGCGGCAATTAACCGTGCTTTGCATGCTATGACAAAAAAACAGCCCGCACTAAGCGGACTGCTTTATATCTCATAAACCAATCCTCTTATTGTTCGATTACTCGCTCAGGTTGGCACCTTCCCGGACCGGGGGTTGCCGCAGCTTCACAGATCCTTTGTATCTCCACTGCTCTGAATAAGAGAAAGTCTGCATTATTAAATTATGTTTTCCATATATGAATATACTCGCTTTTCTGCAGATTGTCAATATGATGTAAATATTTTCCTTTCGTTTCCGTTTTTGCATTGCCAGATCATGTTCTCACAGTCACTGCACTAATCCAAACGGTCACCCAGTCCCTCAGCGCCAAACACAGCCCCGGGATGCGACGCCGCAAACGCCGTGATCTCGTCTATGAATCTCTGACCGTATTTGCCGAACTTATTCTCCCCGACGCCGGACACCGCAAGCATCCCCCGCCTGTCAGCGGGCATCTTCACACACATATCAATCAGCGTCTTATCACTGAATATAATATAAGGCGGCATCCCCTCTTCCTTCGCAATCGTCGTCCGAAGCTGCCGAAGCCTCTCGAACAGCTGATATCCCGCGCTTGTAAGAGCATCCGTGCTCCTCGCCTTCTTCCCTCTGCCTGCTGCCGCGATCTCCTTCTCCTTCGGCTTCCGCACCGTCACACGGACATTCTCATCTCTCAATCCGCTGATATCTCCCATCTGGAGAACACGGTATTCCCCCGCCTGGACAATGTAGCCTTCCATCACCATCTGGTCGATCAACACCTGAACATCCTTTTCATTTACCTCCTTAAGCACCCCGTAAGACCGGTAGCCGGTCGCCCCGACTTCCCGCAGCCTGGCCCGGTTGGCGCCGACCAGCGTACCTGATACGATGTTCTTGCCAAACCGTCCCCTGGTCTCCGCAATGCAGTTGATCACCCACTTCGCCTCGAAGGTCATATCAGCCTCGGTAAAGCTTCCGTGACAATTGCCGCAATTGTCGCACGGCAAGCTCCTCCTCTCACCGAAGTATTCCAGTATGTAATTCCTGAGACAGGACGTAGTCTTGCAGTACCCTTCCATGACCTGAAGCCTGTGCGTGTCTCTCTGCTTGATCAGCTCAATATCCCCGGCATCCACATCCTCGAATTCCTTCTGTTCCAGCAGAAACCGTGCGATGATCACATCCTGCGCCGAAAAAAGCAGAATACACTGGGAATTCTCCCCGTCCCGTCCGGCGCGCCCCGCCTCCTGATAGTAGTTCTCCATGCTCTGAGGCATATTGTAGTGAATCACATACCTTACGTTGGACTTGTCGATCCCCATCCCGAATGCGTTGGTAGCCACCACCACCGGCGCCCGGTCATAGATAAAATCATCCTGACTCTTCTTGCGTATACTGTTATCAAGCCCCGCATGGTAGCCGGTCACCGGAACACCTCTCTTAAACAGCTTCATCTGCAGATCGTTCACATTCTTCCTGGTGGAGCAGTATATGATCCCGCTCTCGTTCGGATGCTTCTCGACATAATCTATGACGAAATCATCCTTCTTCTTCCCTGCAAGATGTTCCACGCTGTAATACAGATTCTCCCTGTCGAATCCCGTCACCGTCACATCCGGGCGGTCAAGTCTCAGAATACATTCAATATCCGTCTTCACTTCCCCTGTAGCCGTCGCCGTAAATGCGCTGATGACCGGCCGCTCTGGCAAACGCCCTATAAAGTCAACGATCTTCAGATAGCTTGGCCTAAAGTCCTGCCCCCATTGGGAAATGCAGTGCGCCTCATCCACCGTGACCATGGAAATGGTTCCATTTACCGCAAACCACAGGAACCGCTCGCTCTCTAACCGCTCCGGCGCCACATAGATGATTTTATACACGCCCCTTGACGCCAGGTCAAGAGCCTTGGATATCTGCACCTCTGTAAGAGAAGAATTGATAAATGCCGCATGGATCCCGGCTTCGTTCAGCGACTTCACCTGATCCTGCATCAGTGAGATCAGCGGCGATATCACAAGTGTAATGCCCGGCAGCATCAGAGCCGGCACCTGATAGCAGATGGATTTGCCGGCGCCGGTAGGCATGACCGCCAATACATCCCTGCCCGACAGGATAGAGCGTATAATACCTTCCTGTCCCTGCCGGAATGAATCATATCCAAAATATTTCTTTAATATCTCTTCAGCGCTCATGTGTGATCGCTTCCCCTTCCCTTGCTGCGCATCTACTCAAATTGCTTCCGGTAACTCACCGCTTCTTCATACTGATTCGACTGAAGACAGATACGGACCGTATTATACACACACCATTTCAGTTCCCTGAGTTCAAGCCTTCCGTCCTCAACCGCCCGGCGGATATCCTCGTGATCGGCCTTCGTTCCCGGCATAATCAGATCATTGCCCGCACGGATACAGCCCGCTGCCGTACAGATCCCCCGCGCGGAATCTGTCGTGGTCGTCCAGTCTGTCATGATCACGCCTTCAAATCCCCACTCGTCCCTCGCCGCCTTCTTACAGAGGTCAAATGAATTCGCAGCATGCACCCCGTTGATCATATTGTAGGACGTCATGATGCTCATAGGCTGCGACGCCTTCACCGCGATCTCAAATCCCTTAAGATAGATCTCCCGCAGCGCACGTTCCGATACCACGGAATCCGAACCCATACGGTTATCCTCCTGATTGTTGCAGGCAAAATGCTTGATCGTAGTACCTATTCCCGGAAGCTTCTGTACTCCCAGCGTCACAGCAGCCGCCATCGCGCCCGACAGCAGCGGATCTTCGGAATAATATTCGAAGTTGCGCCCGCAGAGCGGATTCCTGTGAATGTTCATACCCGGAGCAAGCCAGAGCGTTACGCCGAATTCCTCCATCTCACGGCCGATCATCTCTCCGACTTCTTTCATCAGCGCGGTATTCCAGGTCTGGGCAAGCAGCGTCCCCACAGGGATCGCTGTACAATACTGATAATAAGTGGTCCCGGCCCTTTTTGTCTCAGGCATAAAGAATCCCTTCTCCAAGGATTTCATGAAGCTGTCCTTCACGATGCTGCCGTTCACGACCTGATAAGACTGATTCAGACGAAGTCCCGCCGGGCCGTCCGCCAGCACCATACTCGCAACATTCCACGGAGCTTCTCCGGCTGCCGAAGATGTCTCTGCCGCGGAGCCGGGAACCGAGATACCCGCGGAGCCAAGTGCGCTCTCCTGCCCCTTCCCAGGGTCTCCTGCTGCCAATTGCACCATCTGATCCAACGACAGCGAATTCACGATCTCTCCGGCCGGTCCCGGCAGAACCTCCGGCATCTCTGTATATTCGATCTCTTCCGAAGCGATATCGCCCGCACAGAACATCAGCGGACGGATCGCAAGGCTTTTGGCCTTCTCCATCCATTCGGATTCTTTCTTCCGAACATTTCCCGGATCCGGCGCGATCTCCTTAAGCTCCTCCTTAAGCGGACAGATGTGCCCGCACCGCACCATCACCGCATCTTCATCCAGGCAGAACGTTCCGACGAGGCCGGACGATTCCAGAGAATTCCCCATCCAGACCCCGTAGGTTCCCTGTTCCAACATCCATGCAGCGTCCTCTTCACTGTAGGACGCCAACTGATACAGCGAAAAGGACAGCTTCAATTCCTCAGACTCGCCCGGCGCAAGCAGCTTAGTCTTCGCAAATGCCGCCAGACGGCGGAATTCCTTCGCCATCTTCTTCTGCGGACAGGAGACATACACCTGTACCGTTTCCTTGCCCGCATAGCGATTCCCGATATTCTCAACCGAAACTTCTATCTCAATCCCCGGTACGGCTTCCGGCAGGCTTCTTTCTGCGCTTATCTCTCCTTCTCCCATGCCTTCCGGCAGGCTCTTTTTAATACTTAACGTATGTATATCGAATTCGGTATAAGAAAGCCCGTACCCGAAACTGTACCGCACAGGCACGTCAAACGTATCAAAATAACGATATCCTACATAGATTCCTTCCTCATATTTCTCCGTCTCTACATCGCCGTTCTTATGACTGAATGTCTGCGCATTCGGGTAATCCCCGTATTGAAGCGCCCAGGTATCCGCAAGCTTCCCGCTCGGCGTCACATCTCCTGACAGGATATCGGCAAACGCGCTGCCTCCCTCCTGCCCTGCCTGTACAAACTGTACGATCGCATCTATATTCGGAAGTTCATCTGCAAATCCAAGATCGATCAGCCCTCCCGTGTTGACCGCCAGCACAACCGAATCGTAGGCTTCTGAGATCTGGTCAAGCAGCGCTCTCTCCTTGGACGTGATATAATAATCTCCCGGCTCATCCCTGCGGTCTGCATTCTCTCCCGCAATACGACTTAAGACAAACACCGCCGTATCCGCTCCGTCCCGCTTCGCCGCTTCCGTGTCGATTCCCGGACCGCAGGGCACCTGAAACGGCGTCGTGGAGTATACATCGAAAAACTTGCCGCCATCCCGTGAAAGCCTGCCCAGGATATCGTCTCTCCATTTGCAGCGCTCCTCCTCGTACAGATGGTCGTAAGCCAGAACCCACTGTTCGCTTGTAATCTCATATCCTGCCTGCAAAAGTCCCTGATAGATGGAAATGCTGTCACGCTCATTCACATCGCCGGAACCCGTTCCGCCCTTGATCGTCCTGCCTGCTCCCGCACCATACAGGGCAATCCTGCTTCCCTTCTCTACAGGCAGCAAGCCATTCCTGTTCCTTAACAATACAAATCCCTCTGCCGCTGCCCGTCTGGCTACCTTGCGGTTCCTGATCTCCCGTTCAGACATCGTCTCAGACGTTGTGCCTGTCAATCTGCGTTCCCTAATCTTCATGAATTCTCCTCCTGTCGGTAACTGAAAAGACTGCCAGAATCATCTCCTGACAGCCCCTTTCTCACCCTTTGCTTAACCCGTGAATTTTAACCTACTTTTAACCGAAACTTCTGAATCTCCTTCTTCGAACCGACCCGTTCAATGATCGCCCCGATACCGCGAAGCTTCTCTTCAAATCGCTCATATCCTCTCTGGATATATACAATATCATCCACGATCGTAATCCCGTCTGCCGCAAGCCCGGCGATACACAGCGCCGCACCTGCCCGAAGATCCGGCGCGCACACTCTCGCACCCGAAAAACGCCTGATCCCTTCTATCGTTGCCGAATTGCCTTCAACCTTGATATTCGCGCCCATCCTTGCCAGCTCATCCAGATATTTGAAACGATTCTCGAAAATACTCTCCGTAATCGTACTTGTCCCCCGGCACAAAGCCAGCGTCACTCCGATCTGCGGCTGCATATCTGTCGGGAATCCCGGATAAGGAAGCGTCTTAACGTGCGTACAGTTCAGATCCCCCTTCGAGACTACCCGAACGGCGTCGTCGAACTCCTCTACCTCGCATCCGATCTCTATCAGCTTCGCGATCGTAGCTTCAAGATGCTTCGGAATCACATTCATAACTGTAACATCGCCTCTTGTAGCCGCCGCCGCGAACATAAATGTTCCCGCTTCGATCTGATCAGGAATAACAGAATACTCCGATCTGTGCAAACGCTGTACGCCGCGTATCTTGATCACATCCGTTCCCGCGCCTCTGATGTTCGCTCCCATGCTGTTCAGGAAGTTCGCCACATCTACTACATGCGGCTCCTTCGCCACATTCTCCATAATAGTCAGGCCTTCCGCCATCGTAGCAGCCATCATCACATTGATCGTCGCTCCTACACTGACCACATCGAAGTAAATGTGCTTGCCTACCAGACGGTCTGCCTCTGCAATGATCTTCCCATGCCTGATCTCCACATCTGCTCCCAAAGCCCGGAAGCCCTTAAGATGCTGGTCGATCGGCCTGCTTCCGATATTACATCCTCCCGGAAGCGCAACCTCCGCATGCTTATACTTCCCAAGCAATGCTCCCAGAAGATAATAAGATGCCCTGATCTTCTTAATATAATCGTATTCAATATCTACACTGTCGATGTTCTTTCCATTAATCTTGACAGTGTGACGATCCACTCTGCGAATCCCTGCTCCTATCCCCTCAATCGCATCTAGTAATACATTGATATCATTAACATCCGGCAGATTATCGACCATTACAGTCTCATCTGTCATGATTGACGCTGCAAGAATCGCTAATGCCGCATTCTTCGCCCCGCCGATCTCTACTTCTCCAACAAGCGGATGGCCGCCTTTTATTATATATTGCTCCATCGTTGCACCTCAATATCTAATTTTTACTACTCTCATCTATTATCTATACTATATTATCTGTATTATCAAACAAATATACTCTCGGAAATCTCTGGTTTTTAACGCGTTCATATTATACCATAAATTTCGGATTTGTAAAATATTTTTTAATAAACATGTAAATAGTTTGTAATATATTCCCAAATATTTACCGTTATACGGGCAGGATATTCTATACTAATGCCTCCAATACCTTCTGAATGGTATCTTCGAGTTTTAATCCGTCTTCGCAAATCGTCAGATCGGCATATCTCTCAAACAGACTGACCCGTTCATCATAGAGATCCTTCAAGGTCTGCCCCTTCCTCAGCACAACGCCTCTGCTTCTTGCATTATTAAGCCTTCTGTCTATCGTCTCAAAGGATGCCTGCAGGTAAACAACTCTGCCGATCTCCTTATAATGCTTCATCGCATTCTCACAATATATAACGCTTCCGCCTGGTGAGATCACCGTCTTCTTCGTGTTCACACGGGAATTCACCCGGTCCTCCACCTCGAGAAATCCTTTGATGCCTCTTTCCTTAATGATATCCTTCAGAAGCTTCCCCTCTTCCTCCTGTATCAGGATATCCGTATCTATAAAACGGTAACCCAGCCGCTTTGCAACAATGACGCCCACCGTGCTCTTCCCCACTGCCGGCATGCCAATGAATATAATATTATCCACCAGCCCTCTACCCCCTTATCCTCCGCCGCTGCCGGATGCCTCTGGTACGCTCCAAACAGGGTATTTATGAGGAATATTTTACCACACTTTCGGCTATCCGTCCACCCTTAGATATGATCCGGGGCACCGGAGACCGGACAGCCGCATTAACAGCCCCATTTTAATAATATTTTCTCCGGTATCCTCTGTGCTCGCACCTCCTATGGCACAGCTCATGGAATGTCATAACCTGTATCAGATCCATCAGCCAGTCTCCCGCGTTCTCTTCCTCCTTTGCAGCCTGGTCGTAGATTCTCCTGCACATCATCCGAAGCTGAAGCTGATCCGGGTATTCATCATACATCATACTCCCGCTGTACTCCATCCGGTCGCATTCCTCTTCCACGTACGGGATCAAACGTTTTGCGGCTTTGGGATAGATGCTCTTCATGTAATCCAGGTCTCTTCTCATGCTCCTGTCCTCTTCGTAGAGCTGGGGCATTGGATATGTCATATAATAAGGAAGTCGATTGTCCATGTACACACACTCCTAAAAATAATTATCTATCCTATCATATGTATTTTAGAGGAATATGTGCATTTCCTTTGCTCTGTACATGTGCTCCGTCCAGTTATACGGCAGAGTACCAGAAGAGGCTGCCGAAATCTTTCGGCAGCCCCTCTCATTATCGTCAATCATTATATAATTATATATCGTTTCTATCGCCCCGGCTGTCCATAATAAGCATTCGCACCATGCTTCCGGTAATAATGCTTATCCTGCAGCTCCTGCGGCGCCGGCTGGTTCTTCGGATTGATCAGCTCGCAGCGCGCCGCCATCTTCGCGACTTCCTCTAATACCACCGCATTGTGTACCGCCTCATGAGCGTCCTTCCCCCAGGTGAAAGGCCCATGGTTCTTGCACAATACTGCCGGCGTGGCATGATAATCCAACTTACGCGCCTCGAACTCATCCGCGATCAGGATGCCTGTATTCTTCTCATAGGCCTCGTCGATCTCTTCTTTGGTCAGATTCCTGACACAGGGAACCTCGCCGTAGAGATAGTCCGCGTGGGTCGTTCCGTAGCACGGAATCCCTCTTCCAGCCTGCGCCCAGCTTGTCGCCCAGGACGAGTGGGTATGCACGATACCGCCGATCTCCGGGAAACGATTATACAATACCACATGAGTCGCCGTATCTGAGGATGGATTGTAATCTCCTTCCACCTTGTTGCCCTCTAAGTCTACGACAACCATATCCTCCGGTCTAAGCTTGTCATACTCTACACCGCTTGGCTTGATCACGAACAGACCGCTCTCGTGGTCGATACCGCTTACATTGCCCCAGGTGAAGGTCACCAGACCGTATTTCGGGAGAAGCATGTTCGCTTCATATACTTCTTTTTTTAACTGTTCTAACATATTGTTCCAACTCCTTTAGCCGCGATCAGATCAGGCTCTCGATCGCCGCCTTCTCAATAGCAATGCCCGTCTTATACCTCTCAGTAAATACTTCGTATCCTTCTACGTCCTTTGCATCAGGTTCCATCCGGCTGCCTTCGTTGCCCTCGAACACCTTCTTCGCAAGATAATCCTCCAGAGTCTCCCCGTCAGCTCTGTTCTTCATGTAAGCAGCGAGAAGCGCCATTCCCCAAGGACCTCCTTCGCCTGCCGTCTCCATAACGGATACCGGCGCGTTGATAGCTGCCGCAAGAATCCTCTGTCCGACGCCCTTGGTCTTGAATAACCCTCCGTGGCCGAGCATCGAGTCGATCGCCACATTCTCCTCCTTCTGCAGAAGATCCATACCTACCTTGATCGCCCCAAGCGCGGTAAATAGGTTCACGCGCATGAAGTTCGCCAGATTGAAATTACTCTTCGGCGACCTTACGAACAGCGGACGTCCCTCATCCACACCTGTGATGAATTCCCCTGAGAGATAACCGTAAGATAACAGCCCGCCGCAGTCAGCGTCGCCCTCCAGAGCCTTGTTATACAGCGTTCCGAATAACTTGTTCATATCCACTTCGATACCGAAGCTCTCTGCAAATTCCTTGAAAATGCCTACCCACGCATTCAGGTCAGAGGTACAGTTATTCGCATGCACCATGGCAACCAGGCTGCCGTCCGGCGTGGTCACAAGGTCGATCTCCGGATACACCTTTTTAAGCTCCTTTTCAAGCACGATCATAGCAAATACACTGGTTCCCGCGGATACGTTACCGGTACGCTTAGCAACACTGTTGGTCGCCGCCATGCCGGTCCCCGCGTCGCCTTCCGGCGGACACATCGGAATACCCGCCTCAAGATTGCCGCTCTCATCTAAGAGCCGCGCGCCTTCTTCCGTCAAGGTCCCGGCCGTCTCGCCCGCAACCATGACCTTCGGCATGATCTCTCTTAATTTCCACGGATAATTCTTGTCAGCCACCAGCTCGTCGAACTTACGGATCATATCCTCGTTAAAATCCTTCTTCTCCACATCGATCGGGAACATACCGGACGCATCTCCGATTCCAAGCGCTTTCTCGCCGGTCAGCTTCCAGTGGATATATCCTGCCAGCGTAGTAAAATACGCCACATCCTTCACATGCTCTTCCTCGTTCAAAACCGCCTGATATAAGTGGGCAATACTCCACCGCAGCGGAATATTATACTGAAACAGATCGATCAGCTTCTCTGCTGCCGGACCTGTGGTACAATTCCTCCAGGTACGGAACGGCACCAGAAGCTCCCCGTCCTTGTCAAACGCCATATATCCGTGCATCATTGCACTGAATCCGATAGAACCGATCTTCTTCAGCGTCACACCGTACTTCTCCCGAACGTCTGCCGCCAGGTTCTTATAGCTGTCCCGAAGGCCCGTCCAGATATCGTCCAGCGAGTAGGTCCAGTTTCCATCCTCCAGACGGTTCTCCCATCCATGGTCGCCGGATGCGATCGGCGTATGATCCTCGCCAATCAGCACTGCCTTGATCCTGGTTGATCCCAACTCAATACCAAGAACGGCTCTGCCGCTCTCAATCACTTCCTTTACATTGCTCATGCTGCTCCTCCTATCCTACTTGCGATACGCAACACTGTTCCGCAGCAGTTCATTCTTGAACCGGCGGATAGCCGTATCTATCCTACTTGCGATACGCAACGCTGTTCCACAACAGTTCGTTCTTGAACTGGCGAATGGTCGTATCCTTGTCAATATAGACAGCTTCAATACCCATGCGCGCTGCCCAATCGCCCATCTGCTCGGAAGTCAGGTCATAAGAGAATGCAGTATGGTGCGCTCCGCCTGCCAGGATCCACGCCTCTGCTCCTGTCTGAAGATTCGGCTGCGGCGTCCAGAATGCAGTTGCAACCGGAAGCTTCGGCATCGGCTTCTCTACCTTCTTGCAGTCCACATCATTGATGATCAGACGGAAACGGTCTCCGAGATCGATAAGTGAAGTTGCGACCGCCGGTCCTGTCTTCGATGTGAATACCAGCCTTGCCGGATCTTCCCTGTCTCCCATGGAGAGCGGCTGTTCCTTAATACTGATCTTGCCGTCTGCAACCGTCGGGCATACCTCCAGCATATGTGCCTGCAGGATCCCTTCCTTGCCCGGAACCAGATTATAGGTATAATCCTCCATAAATGAAGTACCCTTCGCATCCTTCATTCCCTGAGTCATGATCTTCATAAGACGTACCATGGCAGCCGTCTTCCAGTCGCCTTCTCCGGCGAACCCGTAGCCCTTCTCCATCAATCTCTGGATCGCCAGTCCCGGGAGCTGCTTTAAGCTTCCAAGGTCTCCGAAATGCGTCACGATCGCCTGATAATTCTTCGCCTCAAGGAATCTCTCGAATCCGATCTCGATTCCTGCCTGCACTGCTACATGCTCTCTGAATTCCTTCTCATCTCTGCCTTCCAAAAGTATCTCATACTTATCATAATATTCTTCGACCAGCGCGTCAATATCTCCTTTGGAAACTGCCTCTACTTCTGCTGCTATTTCATTGACCGGATACGCGTCGATCTCCCAGCCGAACTTGATCTGCGCCTCAACCTTATCGCCCTCTGTCACCGCAACATTCCTCATATTGTCGGCAATACGCATCACACGGATATGGCTGCTCTCGATCACGCCCACTGCAGTGCGCATCCAGGAACCGATCTTCTTCTGGACATCCGCGTCCTCCCAGTAACCCATGATCACCTTGCGCTCCATGCCGAGACGGCTGAAGATATGACCGTACTCTCTGTCCCCGTGGGCCGCCTGATTCTCGTTCATAAAATCCATATCAATGGTGTCATACGGAATCTCCCGGTTAAACTGTGTATGGAAGTGAAGCAGCGGCTTCCTGTACTCCTGCAGGCCGAGAATCCAGGATTTGGCCGGAGAGAACGTATGCATCCAGGTGATGACTCCTGCGCAAGACTCGTCCGTATTCGCCTCGTTCAGGGTCTTCCTGATCAATTCATTGGTAATGAGCGTCGGCTTCCATACAACCTCATAAGGAAGATTGCCGGATGCATTCAGCGCCTCCACGATCTTCTGAGAATGCTCCGCCACGTGGGACAGGCACACGTCCCCGTATAAATCCTGTGAACCTGTACAGAACCAGAACTGATAAGTTTTTGATTTTAGCATGATGATTTCCTCACTTTCTTGAAAATGTATTCGGCGCAGCATAACGGCTCATCCGCCATCCCGGCCAAATACACGCCTTATATCTATCTGATCTTATTATATAGATATCCGTCAATTCTCTGCAAGTTCATAACTCTGCCTGTTCACAGAAAAAGTTACCTAATCCGACCTGTACAGAATAATTATAACGAATTATAATCTAAAGTGCATCTTGCAATAAAAAAATGCATATGCTACAATGCCGGTAGGCAAAAAGACAAGGAATATTTTCATTGTGGCACAATGAACGAACCCCCGGATGTATTGGTGGTACATCCGGGGTTCTTCCTCGAAATTTTATACTTATATTTTAGGTATTTTTTGAAAATTGTTAATAATAAGATTGAAGAAATTAGTTCTGTGGATAAATCTGCGGAAACTCAAGAAAATGCATCTTGCAATCCAAAATTGCATATGCTATAATGCCTTTAGGTAAAAAGAAAAGATGTTCCACAATAACAAAAGAACGAATCCCCGAATGTACCGTTAATACATTCGGGGATTCTTCCTCTTATATGGCGAGGTCTTCCTTTTAGGGCTGGTTACCGATCATTTATCGCCGTCCAACCACTTGATGATGTAGTGACAAACTACACTAGCCGCAACAGCGATATAAAAAGAAAAGATAAATTCCACAATATCCAAGCATTCGACATCTTTCGACCTGTCTTCCGATCAAGTAACTTTAGCAAGTGCACGGATCTACCTGAACTGCTGCCTGGCAAATCCGCAATTTCAGATTGACAATTGGCTTCCTGTATGACATACTTATTTCAAACCTACATGGAGTGGATTTTTAAAGAGTTATCTTTTTTCGCCACACGATTGCATACATGCATTTGTGTGGTATTTTTATGTTGGAAGCTAAATACCCCGAGGCAGCCGCCAGATATCCAGGCATGCAGGCATGGATACCTGGCCCGTTGTTTTGCGGGAATAATTCCAGACAAAGGAGGAGTAAGATTATGGAACAAACATTCATGAAAGAGAAGAAGATTCTGCCGCTTGTGCTGTCTATGTCCCTGCCCATGGTCATATCCATGGCGGTCAACTCACTTTACAATATCGTAGACAGTTATTTCGTGGCCAAATTAAGCGAGGACGCCATGACGGCGCTGGCGCTGGTCTACCCCATCCAGAACATGATCAACGCCATCGCCATCGGTTTCTCTATAGGGATCAATGCAAGCGCGGCATATTTCCTTGGAGCAAATGACTCTGTCCGCACGAGCAAGACCGCAACCCAGGGAACCTTCTTAAGCCTCCTTCACGGCGTGGCTCTGACGGTACTGTCCATCGCTGTCATGCCTGCATTCCTTGGTATGTTTTCTTCTGATGACACGGTGATCAAAATGGCGCTTGAGTATTCGAACCGGGCGTTCCTGTTCTCTCCGGTCATCGCCCTGACACTGGTATACGAGAAGCTCTTCCAGGCTGTCGGCAAGATGAAGGTCTCCATGCTCTGTATGATGTGCGGCTTCATCGCCAATATTATCCTGGATCCGCTGATGATCTTCGGGATCGGGTTCTTCCCTGCCATGGGAATCGCCGGAGCCGCCTACGCCACCGGAATCGGCCAGGTATTCTCTCTTGCCGTCTATTATCTGTGCAGCAAGATCAGCCCCATTCCCATTAAGATCGAACGGAAATACTGGAAACCGGAGAAAAATATAGCGGCAAGATTATATTCCGTCGGCATCTCGGCAACCCTGACTCTGGCGCTCCCGTCTCTGCTGATCTCTGTATTGAACGGCATCCTTGCAGGCTTCTCAGAGACATATGTACTTGTACTGGGCGTCTATTATAAGCTTCAGACCTTCATCTACCTGACGGCAAACGGAATCATCCAGGGAATCCGGCCATTGATGGGGTACAACTACGGCGCGGGTGAGAAAGAGCGTGTCCAGAAGATCTTTCGGACCTCTCTTGCCCTTACCATGGGAGTCATGGTAGTCGGAACTTTCTTGTCCTGGCTGTTCCCGGCAAGCTTATTCGGCATGTTCACCTCCACCCCGCAGACCATTAAGATCGGCGTCACTGCCCTTCATATCATCAGCCTCGGATTCGTAGTATCCGCAGTCTCTATTACCTGCTGCGGAGCCTTGGAGGGTCTGGGCAAGGGCACGCCGTCTCTGTGTATCTCCCTGCTTCGATATGCAGTCGTCATCATACCGGCGGCATATATATTGAGTAAATTTATCGGCGCAGACGGAGTGTGGTACGCCTTCTGCTTCACGGAATTCGTTACGGCAGGGCTTGCATATATTATTTACAAAAAAAGCTCTTGAAAAAAATATAATTTTATAGTAATATCGCAATTAGCATATATACAGCGGGAATCAGGTGCGAATCCTGAGCGATGGGGTCACTGTGAGGACGATGTCCGCAGCCAGAATACCTGTATATGTGTAGAATGGGGCTTCCGTCCAAAGCGAAACATTCTGTCCTCTATTGCACTATTATTGGAAGAAGTTTGCTTATAACAGCAAGCTTTTTTGTTTCTATTGGAACTCATGAAACCGCAGCATTCGTCTGCCTGGTTCATGAGTATTTTGGGTCCCCTTTTACCATGACGCTATGTTTTTGACATAGCAAAGAACACTCAGCATACAAAAAGGAGGCACAAAAATGGAAAACAACACTCAAAAACACTCAGCCAAAAAAACACTCTTACTGATCGCGGCATTGGTGATCGCAGCAGCAGCCATGTTCTGCATTTACAAGGTATTTATCCCTAAGGGGCAGACCGGCGCCAAAGAGATCACCGTAACTGTTGTACACGCGGACCAGTCTTCGAAAGATTTCGTCTATCAGACCGACGAGGCTTACCTCGGCGCAGTCATAGAAGCAGAAGGCCTTGTAGAAGGAACCGACGGAGATTACGGTTTGTTTATCACTTCCGTTGACGGCGAAACGGCAGACGACTCGAAGGAACAGTGGTGGTGCATTACCAAAGGCGGCGAATCCGTCAACACCTCTGCTGACCAGACTCCAATCGAGAACGGCGACCAGTTTGAGCTGACTATGATGGAAGGTTATTAAAACAGGCAATGGAGAACAACAAGGAACTTGTGAGCATGGGATTTCTCAGCGCTATCCTGCTTATCGGACAGGTTGGGATGTCCTACCTTCCTAATATAGAGATCGTATCCCTCTTAATCTACATATATACCCAGGTCTACCGTAAGAAAGTCTTCTTCATTATCTATGTGTTCGTATTCCTGGAGGGCTGTATCTACGGCTTCGGTCTCTGGTGGTTCGGATATCTGTATATCTGGAGCGTTCTGGCGCTGATCGTTCTCTGGAACGGCAGACAGCAGACTTCTGTAATTATGACTGCTGTGATTCTCGGCGCATATGGGCTTTCTTTTGGAATGTTATATGCCCTGCCTTATTTTATTGCCGGAGGCTGGGCGGCCGGGTTCTCCTACTGGGTATCTGGAATTCCTTTTGATCTGCTCCATTGTGCGGGAAATGTTGCCGTATCCCTGATATGTTACCGGCCGCTTCGGACGCTTCTTGGGAAGCTTAAGAGATGATAATTGCCAAGGAGGCTGTTACATTGACACTATCTGAATTATGCACTTACATCACCAGATATGAGAGAGCGCCGCTGCCTCCCGACCATAAGATGGGGCCGCGTCTTGTCTGCCCGGAATATTCAAAGTCTGACTGGGAGGTCAAGACTTATCCGCTGCCTCTTAAGGAGCGGATCTTTGCACTGTGCTGGGACATAGACGCTTCCCATCCGGCGCAGACCTTACACGCTACCCTCCATCCGGCGCCGGAGCCTTTCTGTTACCGGCTTAATTTTCATTCCGGTGAACGGACGCAGCTTCACACGCATGATTACATCGAACTCGCCTATGTGGTTGAGGGTGAATTCCGCCAGAGGATCTTAAGCCATGACATCACATTTTCCAAGGGCGATCTGTGCCTGATCGACAAAAACTGCCTGCATCAGGACTACCTGTTAGACCAGCCTGCCGTCATCTTATTCCTTGGAATTGCCAACGACATGTTCACCGAAATCATGGATGAAAATGTCGCCACACAGAAGATCATCTATTTCCTGCAGTCCGCGCTGCTCAAACAGAAGGATCTGCAGCAATATCTGCATTTCCGCCCAGGCTCCGATCCCGGCGCGGCAGCCGAATTAGAGAGCTGCCTCTGCCTCCTGCTGAATGAACTGCACGATAACAAGATCGGCTCACACTATATCTGCAAGGGACTGCTGCTGCGCATTTTTCGCATCATCAGCACCCGCTATGACTTTTCGCTGTCCAAAGAACAGCGAAAAACCATGAACTGGATCGTATTTGAAGAGATATCGGATTACATCAAGCGCCATTTTGCCACAGTCACCATCCAGGAGTTGGTCCGGGAATTTCACTTCCAGGAAGACTACTTTAACCGGCTCATCAAGAGCAAGACCGGGCTTACTTACTCTGCCTATGTACAGCAGATCCGCCTCGAGCGTGCGGCGCATATGCTGATTTCTACCGATAAGAGCGTAGATGAGATCACAGAATCGGTCGGCTACCGCAACAAAGGATATTTCTATAAGATATTCCAGGAAAAATACGGCGCCACACCCTCCAGATACCGGAAACAGATCACTCACTGAACCGGATCCGCTCTATCAGCGAATTCTTCCTCACCGACCGGGATATGCCTGCCGCCAGCGCAATCTGAAGCACCAGTAATACAATGGATACCACAATTGCCGCCGCTGCCGGGTAGTGATAGGCCGATATATTAAACATTCCGTGCTTTTTCGCATACAGGAATACCGGGTATCCGGCAAGGCTTCCAAGCCCTACCGAGATTGCCAGTGTACCGGCCGTATAGAACAGGCCTTCTAACTGCAGCATCTTCATAAGCTGTGAATCCGACATCCCGATCGCCTGCATCATTCCCAGTTCTTTCCTGCGCACGTGGACACTGTTGATCATAGTATTGATCAGGTTCATCACACTGATCGCCGCCAGGATTCCAAGGAACGCATAACTCGCTCCTCTCGTCGTTGCCAAAGCCGTCCGCCACTGTTCATACTCAGCCTTCCAGGTCCGCATAGACATCCTTCCAGACGCATTTATGATATCTTGAAGCTTCTTCTCAAGCGTCTGGTCATAGTCCTTGTCTGCAATTACATGGAAGTACCTGGAGGAATTATATTCACTCAGCCGGTCCACGGCCTCCTTCGCCATGATCAGATAGTCAAAATTAGTCAGACCGTTCCTGTAATCCCCGATCGCTGCAATCTCAACTTCCTTATTAAATGTCCGGCCGCCGTCCTGAATCCTCAGGTTCAGCTTATCTCCCACCTTAAGCTCAGGGTGCCAGTACTTAATCGCTTCGTCGATGAGCACCTTATCTCCTGTCTTCAATTCCTCATAAGTCACCTTTCCTTCTGTGATGCCTTTTTCCAGCTCTTTTGCATATTCCTGCGGGATTCCGTTAAGCGCATTCCCCTCTTCCTCTGAAAATACATCTCCGTCTACCCTGAGAGAGGAAAATACATCTACCCTCTCCACACCGGGAAGCGCTTCGATCTGCTGCCTCAGCGTCTCATTCAGCGGATTATCCTTCTGGATCTCAGACCATTTCCGCTCTGGATGTTCCTTATTATATTCTTCTATGTCAGGCAGGATCTCATACTGCCCCACAAGAGAGTTATCGGCGCTCTCCCGGGGATCGGCGCAGGACAGAACGGTGGCAACCACCATCAGGAATACCCCTGTAGCCGCCATGGAGACGATCGTGACCGCACTTTTCTTCTTATTCTCTGTAAGGTTCCTCAGAGTCAGGCGCCCGATCGACAGGAACTCATAACCTTTCCGTCTGCTCCTTCGATTCTTCCCGGCAGTCTGCATGCGCATCGCTTCCACCTCAGAGACCTTTGCCACCATATGCATCGGCCTGGCAAGGGAAAAATACACCGTACACACCGTTACCGCAGCCGCAAGCAGATAGACCCACCAACAGCACAGATTCACTTCACCGTCTGCCAAGACCTCCCTTGCCGTCTCTGCAAACGCTTCCATCGCTTCAGAATCAGTAAACTTAAGGAGCCATTCTATCACTTCCCGGGATACAAATGTACCGATCAGAAGACCTGCCGGAACAGCAAAAGCAGCAATGCATAATCCTTCCCGGAGCACGATCTGCCGTATCTGGCGCTTTGTAGCGCCGATCGCTTTCATCCTGCCGAATTCCCGGATTCTCTGGTTCATAGACACATAATAGATACTGTATATCGTGATCGCTCCCGCCAGCATGACGATCAGCATGATCAGAACGATCGACGGAACCATGGCCGGGTCTACATAATTTGCCAGCAGATAATCTGTGTTAATGTTAATTTCACTTTCCGGGATTCCAAACTGTTCTGCCGCATTCTTGATCCTGTCTTCAATCTCATCTGTCGTAGGCTTATCCTCATCTCCGATCTGAAGAAGAAAACGGTAGGCGATCTCGTCTTTTGGAATCTCATTTTTCAGAAATGCTTCCGATACCAGAGCCGTATAGACCCTTTTCTCATAATTATCCTCACTGTCTTCGAAGAATCCGCAGATCCGAAATTCCTTCTGCTGAGTAAGATCGAGCTCTCCGCCCCGGAAGATCTGATAAGGCACGGTGACCGTATCGCCGATATCCCCTTGCTGGCCAAGCTCCTTAAGAATCCCCGGGGATACCACGATCTCATCCTCCCGCCTGGGAATCGTTCCTTCTGCCGGCGCCATCTTATATAATTCCATCCCCGCTTCATCCACATACATCATTACGACCGATGCCTCATCAAGATTCATGTAGCCTGCGTCGCTTCGGAGGCCGAACTTGGATATATCATGATGCACTGCCAATTTACGGGCCGTCTCCTCATCCACATTCCGGTAAAGAGCATGCCATGACGGATAGAGCCTGTCTGTTACGGCAAACTGAATTTCCAGCATTCCCCGTCCCACCGCGGGAACTATGAACAGCAGCATGGTCGTCAGGATGATCGTGATCCCTATCAGTATATTCCTGTTCTTATAGTATTTCATATTGTCAAATGCGACTCTCGTTGTCATCTTCATCAGTCACTCACCACCTTACCGTCTGCGATCTCAATCACCCGGTCCGCCATCTGGGCGATCATCTCATCGTGCGTGATCATGACCAATGTCTGCCCGAAGTCCGTCACACAGCTCTTCATCAGGCTCATCACTTCCAGCTCTGTCTGGGAATCCAGATTCCCTGTAGGCTCATCTGCCAGGATGATAGCCGGACGGGTCACAAGCGCCCTGGCAATCGCGGTCCTCTGCTTCTGCCCTCCCGACAGCGCATTAGGCATAGTCTCTTCCTTATCCGTAAGGCCGATCTTCTCCAGCACCTCCTGTACGTCCTCCCTCTTCACCTTCCGGTTATCCAGTCCCAGCGGGAGCACGATATTCTCCCATACATTTAACGACGGGATCAGATTATAATCCTGGAAGATGAACCCGATCTTCTTCCTGCGGAATGCCGCCAGCCTGTCGTCCTTAAGCGCGAAGATATCCTTGCCCTCTATCCATACTTTCCCCTCATCCGGCCGGTCAAGCCCTCCGATCAGATGCAGGAGCGTAGACTTGCCGGAGCCCGACCGCCCCACGATCGCTGTGAACTTCCCTCTCTCTATCTCTAAGCTTGTATGGTCTACTGCCCGTACCTGGTTCTCTCCTGTGCCGTAATATTTCACCAGGCCATCCACTGCTAATATCTTACCGCTGTCCATCTTCATATAGTTACCTCCGTTTCATGTGCCCTTATTAAAAGTTCAATCAAGTATAACTATAATCTCCCATCCTTACAGATCACTTACACCGACTATAACAATTTTGTAAGAATCCCCATACAAAAGCTTTACGCTGAAATCGCCAATTGATATAATAAAGTAACGGGTAAACAACACTGATAGAAAGCAGGTGACAATATGGGACTGACGAATAGGCAATTTCAGGGCTTTGTCAGGCTTACTCTTGCACAGATCGAAAGAGCTTTGAATGAATCGCCTGACAACAAGGAATTGCAGGAATTAAAAGATATTTTTCAATCAATGTTAGAAGACGGTAACTAGTACAACGAATATTAAGTAACCAGCTATATGGCTAGTACTAGTACACCGAAAAATAAGTTCCTAGCCATATAACGTAGAATGATTTTTCATATGCAAGGCGGAGGAATGAGGCGTAGTGGGCGCTACGCCGATTGACAACAACGACGCAGATG
>ERZ808024.117-NODE-117-length-73378-cov-9.399640_pt1 | contig 73378 bp, 72 predicted proteins | sample MGYA00380181_ERZ808024 | MGnify/ENA primary metagenome ERZ808024 (study PRJEB31490, sample SAMN06133413) | mouse gut metagenome | isolation source: Z2_1 | host: mice | place: China: Chengdu | collected 2015-05 ...
GAAAGGCACAGGGAATCCCGTGCCAATTAAAAGAAACACTATATGTTGTAGTTGATTGAGTTAGGTTGTTAACATTGTATAAATAACAGAATGAATATCTTAGGGTGAAAAAATGTGTAATAAAGTATTGTGCAGTCAGAATCTTATATTGATGGGCGGCGGCGGCCATTGTAAATCTGTACTCGATACCGTGAAACGAATAAAACTGTATGATAATATATATGTTTTAGATCCGGGAATAACTCCTGGATCTAAGCTTTTAGATTGCGCAACAGTGATTGGCGGCGATGAGCTTTTAACTTCTTTATACGAAGAAGGGGAGAGAAATATGTTTATTTCCGTAGGCTCAATTAAACCATCTTTGATAAGAAGTAAACTGTATCATTCTATATTGGATATTGGATTTAATATTCCTAATATTATTGATCCGAGTGCTGTGGTAAGTTCATCGGTTAACTTTAGGGAAAAGGGGAATAAGGAACAGAAAGGCGCAGGGATTTTTATAGGGAAGAGAGCTATTGTCAATGCAGAAGCGAGTATTGGAAGTTGTGCAATTATTAATACGGCAGCAATCATTGAGCATGAGTGCCGGATTGGTGCATTTGCACATATAAGTGTCAATACTACTTTGTGCGGTATGGTTACAGTGGGAGATTACTCATTTATTGGAGCTGGGAGTACGGTTATCCAAGGAGTGAAAATAGGAAGTAATGTTACAATTGGTGCTGGCAGTCTTGTTCTTAGAGATGTAGAAGATGAAGAAATAGTAGTTGGGGTTGTGAAATAAGCTGGCAAAATATTTTAATGGATAGAAGCGAAACCAAAATAAATAGCAGTATTTGAGCTTGTGCAAACATCGTCTGCACAAGCTCGTATCATATTAGGACATGTTAACTGGCAGAATCGTCTCGGAGGATAATGCAGGCATCTTCACTCTGTTTTTGAATACGGTGCCTCCCACGAGTCCGGCTATGGAACCGCCAAGTACGGCAAAAGTAAATGCGAGTACCACCTTAAGCGGCGGATTGAATGCAAACGGAGCCATAAGCCCGGGGATCGGAGATGCAGTTCCGGGCGCGTTATTAACGATATGGAACGCTGCGGCAGAGATTCCGGCAAGCCCTCCGCCGAAGAAGTTAGAACAGTATATAGGAATCGGGTTGGCGGTAATGATGTCTGCCTGTGTCAGCGGTTCCAGCATAACTGCAATAACATTGCTTCTGTCTCCGAATTTTAATTTGGCAAATATAAGTCCGTTGGTAAATGAACCGCCCACGCAGGCGATCGCGGCGATCCCCATGGCAAGTCCTTCTAGCCCGAGCATAGCGGTCAACGCCATAGAACTTAACGGAGAGGTACAGATCATCTTGATGATACCGCCGAGAAGGAAGCCCATGACGATAGGGGACTGTTCAGTAGCGGCGGAGATGGTGTCTCCGATGCGACTCAGGATGATATTCACGGCCGGATTGACAGCAAGAACGATCAGGTGTGACAGAGGAGCGATGATCAGCGCGCCAAGGATGATATTCAGTCCCTCCGGCAGTTTCTTTTCGATGATCGGTGAGATCAGACCGATTATGTAACCTGCGATAAAACCGGGCAGGATTCCGTAGCCTCCGACAGCGACGCCGGCAACGACGGCGAATACCGGGTTAGCACCCATGCAGATCGGAACCATCATGGCGGCAGCGACACCGCCGAGACCTCCTGAAGTCTCGCCTACAGTACGGAAAAAGTCGATGCCCATCAGATCCCCGGTGATGTATTTGTGGACTGCCTCGACAAGGAAGGTGGCGATCGCGGCATTTGCCATACCGGACATAGCGAGCTGGCCTTTTGGCATCTTCAGGCTGAACAGTGAAAAACCGGCAAGTGTGATCAGCAGTAATCCGACTCCAGATAAAATAGTTAACATAGACATACCTCTCTTTTTTAATTATTTTTTTTTTCATTAAATGGCCTCTGTTATTGATAAAATGAATATAAATCTCTGGTTTCAAAAAGTTTCAGACTGTATCAAAATTGATAAAAAAAATAACAGTATCAGATGAATTTTGTGAAATGTCACAAAATAAAGCAAATGATACTGTTAAATATGCCGAGACTTGAGCCCCATACTTGCAGGGATATTGGAATCGGGAGGAGCGCCGGTACAGCGTTGCGTCATCTCTGGCTGTAGGCCGTCAAAGCATTCAGGAAGTTTTTGATCTTGACGTTGCCGTGTTTATCGCTCCTGCCGCGGATAAAATCCATTTCCTTACGGACTTGTTCAAAGTTATACAGAGTGTTGGAGTATTCGGTGAATATTTCATTAGAATAATCCTCTATGCCCAAATGTGCCAGATTCACAAGACCGGCGGCGGCAGCGCGGCGGATTCTCTGTTCCATTGATTTGGGAGAATCACAGAAGCGGCTGCAAAGTTCATGCAGAGTTGTGTCATCTAAATGTACATGATTGGCGGTCATATATTCTGCCACGGTGATGATGTCTTTGCTTCCGAGAACTCCGATAATCCCAAGCCGCTGCAGGATATTGGCGAAGACAGAGGATGATGAGCTGGCAGGCGCAGCGGCGGGTGACGCTTTAGCAGGCTGTTTTGGCACGGTATCTTCAAGGAAAATATTCTGTATGCGATTCATAGTACGGCGCATGGAGAGATTTTCCTGGATTTTGCGTATGACAGATTCAACCTCTATGCTGTTAATGGGCTTCTGGATAAAGAATTCAACTCCGGCTTCATATGCGGAGGCTACCATATCCTTGGAAGCGACTTGGGAGAGCATGATAAACGCGGCATCGGGAAGAAGCGGACGCATCTGTCCGACAAGAGTGATCCCATCCGTATCCGGCATAAGGAGGTCGACAATGATGATATCCGGGGTGAGGGCGGAGATATCTTCGAGGGCATCCTGTGCATTTCCGGCTCCTCCGCACACGCTTCCAAGCTGTTGCTCTGTAATAATGATCTTTAAAATATTTCGTACATTTTTGTCGTCGTCAATGAGATAAAAATTCATATGTATCCTCTTTTTTGTGTGTTAGTGCTACATCCGGCCAGAAATCGGAGTGCAGAATATTTTCAGGAAAAATATTCTTCTGGTATCCATATCATAAATGACGTCTGTCCGGGAATCGAGATCAGTTCAATACGGCCTTTGAACTGATCCTCAACCAGATCCTTTACCAGATTAAGTCCAAGTCCCCGGTTGATCTCTCCGGTAACATGATTGATCTTGGTTGAGAAACCGGCCTTGAAAACTTCTGATATATATTCTTTGGGAATACCCGGTCCGTTGTCGGTAACCGTAAACAGATAGAAAATGCCGGTCTCGTTGGAGGAATCCTTTGTCAGTGTGATATTGATTGCAACTCTGAGTCCGGTTTGGGCTTCTAAGGCATTTACAGACAGATTACGGAAGACCGATAGGAGAGCATAATGATGCTCGGTGTATAGGTTTTCCGTGCATGAGTATGTAAAATCAAGAATTTTTCCATGTTCTGATCCGGCAAGCCTAAGGGAATCTTCTAGCAGATGGAAAATATCATTCAGATACATTCCGTCGGATTGAAGTTCCTGGTCAAGTGTCTCGGAAATCCCGCGCATGATCAAAAAGTATTCCTTCTTGATCTCGTGAATATCCTTTGCTACAGAGAGTGCCTGGGTATGAAGGGGATCGTCCGGCAGGAGTTCTTTGAGAGTCCGGTATAACTGGTAAGCAGTGCTCATGGTTTCTTCGATCAGAATCGTATTCTTCTGCATCCAGACAACTTCTCCGTTAAGCTTGGAAATAAGAAGAAGCAGACGTTTATAGCGTTCCTCATGCTCTTGTTTCAGAAGGAATAGACGGTACTGTCTGAAGATCGCCAGGATGCATCCTATGATAAGGACTCTGAGCAGGGCGACCAGAAGAATACCGGTCTGTGCCTGAAGGTTAAATGCGCTGTCTCCAAGCCTTAGAAGCAGTTCCGAGAAATTCGCTCCGTAGTCAATGAAGATAAGTACAAGGAGGAACTGCCGTGTATGTCTGCGGAAATCGGGGCATAGCCGGGTATATATGAAGAGAAACAGTCCGTAGCAGAGATAGAAGAGAATCTCAGGCCTATAGGCAAGATACATCTTATCTATATGTCCGTGCTGGAACCAATAGAGCGATAGCCGCACAAGATAGGTGCCGGCGGCGGAGCACACTGCTGCCAGAAGCAGCGGAAAATCTTCCGTCATGAATAGCAGGACAGAAAAACAGATGATACCGGTCGATATCTTAAAATCAGCGATGAATAAGTTTATGGCAAATTGTGCGGCAAAGACGGTAATAAGACTGTATAACAAAGTTTTTTGAATATAAATTTTCATTGGCGGCTCCAGTATGGATATCTGTTGGGGATGGCAGTTTGTGCGGGATTATTGTTTTCGGGCAGGAGAAGGAGAACGGGGAGGAAGCAGATGTTTAGAGGGCTAGCGCTCTTCTGATACGGCAGTGGATATCCCATCCGTGCTGATGAACAGTACATCCGCTGCGCGAAAAAATAGTGTGCTGACCGCATTATATTCAGCCAAATTAAGCAGATTGATTAAGCTGCGCTTTGACTAACTGCATCTCAGTTTCAAGATGGGTGACTCTGAGAAGGAGTAATTCCTTCTCGTTTTCAACTTTTAGTGCATCGTAAAGCTTACGATTTAGATCAAGATGTCCCTCGGCAATAATCTTAATGCCGCGGTTTGTTTCATTCTCTAATGTAAGTTCAATGCGTGACAGCCGATTATCTGAACTCTGAGCTTCATGCCTGAGAAATTGTGTATCATCCTTAAGAACCAGTACATCATTTTGAAGTTCATGAAAGCCATCCTTAAGAACCAATACATTATCTTGAAGCTCGTGAAAACCATCCTGAAGAATATGCACGTCACCTTTAAGAATTGCCACATCATTCTTAACGTCGTATACGTCATCTTTAAGAATGACCACATCATTCTTAACGTCGTGCATGTCATCTTTAAGAATGACCACATCGTTCTTAACGTCGTGCATGTCATCTTTAAGAATGACCACATCGCACTGAAGCGCATGAAAGCTATCCTGAAGAATATGCACATCATCTTTAAGAATTACTACATCATTCTGAAGTTCATGAAAGCCATCCTGGAGATCATGCACATTATCTTTAAGAGTTACGACATCATCCCTAAGAACCAGCACATTATTTTGAAGTTCATGAAAGCCGTCTTGAAGCCCATGAACATCATCTTTAAGAGTTATGACATCATCCCTAAGAACCAGCACATTATTTTGAAGTTCATGAAAGCCATCCTGAAGCCCATGCACATCATCTTTAAGAGTTATGACATCATCCCTAAGCTCATGAAAGCCGTCTTGTAGCCCATGCACATCATCTTTAAGAATTATCACATCATTTTTAACCCCTTGTACATCATCTTTAAGTTCTTTAGTATCTTTCTGCAGTGTTGTTACATTATCATTTATCATATGTATATCGTTTTTGATAGGCTGAAGTAAATTAGCAATTGCATTTAAATCATCGTTTGTTAATGCCACCTGATCACCTCTCTTACGATTATACAGTTGTTTAGTTAGTTTGTATTATATCATGGCTGAATCGGAAAGTCTATCGTCTATACGGTAAAAGCCTCATATTAAATTTCCAGAGAAAAAACTTTGAAAATGATATGTTTATCTGTATTTTCATATGATATTCTCATTTATAGAATTTGTTTAGAATTTATTTGCAGGATTTCCCGGGTGATTCTGCAGGAGAAATGAGGTGTGAAAATGGAGATGATAGAGGTTTGGAATTTAAAAAAGGGTTACAGGATTGCGAGGAAGAGTACAGGAATAATGGGTAATCTCAGACATCTGGTCATGCCCAGATACGATATCTTAGAAGCTGTGAGAGGAATCTCTTTTCGCATTGAAGAAGGAGAGAGCGTGGCGTTTCTGGGCCTGAACGGTGCGGGCAAATCTACGACCATCAAGATGCTGACCGGAATTATGAAGCCAAGTGAAGGGACGGTCAGAATCATGGGCAGGGATCCCTTCTCTAACCGGATAGACAATGCCAGAAGGATCGGGGTGGTCTTTGGGCAGAAGACGCAGCTATGGTGGGACATTCCGGTGATTGAGACGTTTCGTCTGCTTAAGCATATCTATGATATCCCGGAACATCAGTATTCCCGGAATATGGACAGATTCAGCGATATTCTGGGGCTTCATGAGTTCTTGTCACAGCCGGCAAGGAAGTTATCTCTGGGACAGCGGGTGAGGGCAGATCTGGCGGCGTCTTTGCTCCATGAGCCGCCGATTCTCTTCCTGGATGAACCGACGATCGGTGTGGATGTGACGGCGAAGCAGAAGATATATGAGTTCCTGAAGGAAACGAACAGAGAGAAGAAGACGACGATATTACTCACCAGCCATGATATGAAGGATTTGGAGTCGATCTGCCAGAGGTTGATCATACTGGAAAAGGGGAAGATTCTATTTGATGATTCTATTGATCAGCTTCTTGGGAGATACGGTGATGAACTGACGCTGGAGGAGATCGTGATCCGGCTGTTTGAGCATGACGCAGGTATTTGCCAAGGGGAATGACCGATGCTGTACGCGGATATCAGAATGAAGACGGAGGTAGATATGAAGAAATATTTTGCTTACATAAGGTGTGGATTTTTGGAGGGCTGTGCATATCGGAGCACGTTTATTACCGGTATGCTGGCGAATTTTATCCAGGCGGTCGTGCTGTATTATGTGTGGAAAAGTATCTTTGCATATCAGGAGATCGTCAACGGATATACATGGGAGATCATGAAGCAATATGTATTTGTTGCCTTTTTGTGCAACAGTGTGTTCTCTATGGGATTTGAGATGGGTATTGCGGAGCGTATCGTAAAAGGCGATATTATACTGGACTTGTTAAAGCCGTTGTCTTATAGAGGAACACTTTTTTTCCGTATGCTTGGAACGGCGGGATTAGAATTTGCAGCGACCTTTGTGCTGGTCGGGAGCGTATATCTGGCGGTAAATGGAGTCAAGTTCTTAAGCGGAATCCGAACGGTGCTATTTCTTGTCTCGCTGTTTCTCGGCATGGGGGTGAAATTCTGTATTCAATATATCTTTTCGCTTCTCTGCTTTTATACCGATAATTCTTATGGGGTGACGAAGGCGAGGGAGATACTTACTAATTTTTTCTCAGGAGCGCTGATCCCGCTGGCAATGTTCCCGGGGATCTTAAGAGAGATCGTGAATTATCTTCCTTTTAAGGGGATCATATACACGCCGTGCTGTATTTTCATTGGAACGCTGTCGTTTGGGGAAAGCATTGTCGGTATATCTCTGCAGATCGCGTGGATTATCGGATTAGGATTGTTGGGAACCCTGTTAGGAAAGAAAGCGTTCGGCGTGATCTCCATGTATGGAGGCTGATTGTCTGATGCGGTGTGTATGCTAAGAAGGGCATACTAAGAAGGATGTGGATTATGATGAAAAAATACGGAACATATATTAAACTTTATCTGTTGTTTCAGGTGCAGAATATCAGGTCTCTTGCGCAGTACCGGACAGATTTTCTCATGATGGTTTTCTTTACGTTGTTTTCTCAGGGATGCAATCTTGGGCTGATCTGCATTATATACAGCAATATTCCCCAGGTCGGGGGATGGACGATGTGGGAGATCTTTCTGCTCTATGGATTCCTGCTGTTTTCTGAGGGATTTATCAATTTCTTTTTTCAGGGAGCATGGAAGATCACGAATATGATTCATATGGCGGATCTGGACAGGTTTCTGGTCAGGCCGGTGCCTGTTGGGCTTCAGCTTCTAACGGCGAAGATTGATTTTGACGGGCTGAATAAGATGGTGATTGCCGCTGCAGTTCTTATAACAGGATTTGGAAAATGTGAAATCCAATGGAATGCGATGAAGGTCATACTGCTGTTTGTCTTTTTGGCGGAGGCGTGTATAATAAGGGTGTGCATGATATGGATCGCCAGCTGCGTTTCCTTTTGGATGGAAGGGAAGAGGAACAGCCTGAATTATTTTGTGATCTCATTGGGAGAGATGGCAAAGTATCCGATGGTGATCTATCCTCCTGTCTTCCAGGGGATATTCGGATATCTGATCCCTTATGCGTTTGTCAGCTTCTATCCGGTCGGATATCTTCTGGGCAAGAGCAAAACAGAGACAGGGGCGTTGTGTATCCCGCTTTTTTGCATAGCGATGCTTGCAGCATCCTGCATGGTGCTGAAATCGGGGCTGAAGAATTATGAGAGCAGCAGCTATTAATAGACTATGGTTTGGGAATTTTTGTTCTGCAGAAGAAGCCAATTTGTATTTTTATGAAAGGGATCAAGATCTTTGTCGCCAATAGAATGTGATATACTTCGGAATATAGTGTTGAATTTATTTTGAATGGAAAAAAGAGAATGAAATCCCGGCAAAGATTATAGTTATTGCTTGTTTTGTTCCTGAGATCATATTCACCGTTGCAGATAGTATCGTTCAGGATTATATTATTTCTGAATACAGAGCCACTATGCTATCGGTTGTTTCCATGGTGCGCACGGGCATAACTGCAATCTGCTACGGAGGTATAGGGATTATGTTTGATAAAGTATCAGTAAAATTGTTTTTACTATAAGTTAAGAAAAGATGTTGGTTAGCCGGCAGACCTCGCTTACCCCTTCTTCCTGTAAGCAGTAGGCGACAATCCGTAATAGGACTTAAATACAGCGGAGAACTGAAACGGATTGGCATATCCCAGCGATTCGGCTATCATAGATACGGAATGATCTGTCAGGAATAAAAGCATTGCGGCCTGAGCCATACGGATGGAGCGCAGGTAATCACTGGGCGTCTGTCCGTATGTCTTTTTGAAGACGGCGCACAGATAGTTGGGATGGATGTTCAGCGAGGCGGCAACATCCTGCATCTTGATCGACTCATTGTAGTGGGCGTCTATGAATGCTTTTGCCTTAAGCGCCGGAGAAGCTTCGGCAGGCTTGGCGAAGTCCTCCGGGATCTGGAAGCTTAAAAGGCCGGAGAAGAAGTCAAGCATCCGGCTGTTGGCTTGCAGAGAATCGGAGAGCCTGAGTATGGTGGTAAACTGTTCTCCGGGGAAATCGGCTCTGTCATACTGAGTGTATTCGGATATCCGCCGGTCGGTTACGGAGATTATGGACAGAAGATTTTTCTCGACCTCATTTGCAGGCATTTTAAATTGTACGACGTTCTCATCCTGAAACAGCAGGGTGAGGAAGGGATTGGCGGTATTGGTATAGAAGCCGATCCAGCCGTACTTCCAGGGGTCTGACAGGGAGGCGTAGTATTTGGCGGGAACCCCGGCAGGGATGTAGAATGCCTGTCCGGCGTGTACATTGATTAGCTTGTGATCCAGTTCGAGGAAGCCGTTCCCTTCTAATACAAAGTGGATCAGATGATAAGGGTTCGATTGAAAGCTGTTGGTATACCCAGGGGCACATTCCTGTATTCCGCAATGGTTAAGCTGGATAGAGAATTTATTCACGTTAGTTCTGTCCAGGAAAATGTCTCTGTTTCCAATCATGATGATCACCTTTCCGCATGTATGATTCTTACCCTTAGTGCTATTATAAGGCTGAACCGGGTTGATTTCAAGCGTCAGGGCATTTTCTTATTTGTTTCTTCTTGAAAGCTTCTTATCCGATACTTTTGGTTGTATTATTCCAGCAACAGTGTTAATATTAATGAGGATCAAAGTAAAAAATAAAAATTTTAAAAATAATGCAAGGATATACGGAGCACAATCGTATTATAAGTATAACAATATAAAATATACATCAATTGCGGGAGGGTTATCAAGCAAATGAAAAAAAAGGTTGTATTTGGAGTAGCAGGAGTATTATCGCTGGTCATGGGAACATCTGTGTTTGCGGCTGATTTTTCGAATGGGTATATGAGCAGAATGCCGCTGCATCATTTTGGAGCATCTTCATATATGGATGTGTCGAGGAATTGTATCAGGCCGGCATCAGGGATCGGTCTGGCGGAGAGATGTGATTTGGGTAACTGCAATTTCATAGACGGGAACTGGGTCGGAGGCTGCGGGAACTATGTAGATGAAGACCAGAACGGAGTCTGTGACAATTACACGAATTCAGGCTACGGCGGGGCAGGTTCCCAGGCGTCGGGTTCGGTCAGCGCAGGTAACGGCGGGGCAAGCAATTATGTAGCTTCAGAACCGGTCTACAGTGAGCCGACGTACAGTGAACCAGTCTACACGGAGCCAGTCTACACGGAACCAGTTTACAATGATACGAACAATTATGCGGGTTCTGGCTATGGCGGCGCATGCTATAACTGGCAGGACAACAGCGGTTACGGCGGCGGACACCATGGCGGCGGACATCACGGCGGCGGAAGAGGATGCCGCTGGTAAGCGAAGGTGCATAGGGTATCAGCAAAGGGCAGCGGCAATAACGGCCGCTGCCTTATTTGCCATGGCGGGATCAGGATGTACTAGGGTTATACCAGAGAAATAAGCAGGAGGCAATGTGCTATGCGGAGTGAGTCAGAGATTAATCATGCCGTGGAGACGTATTCGGATATGATCCGGCGCGTCTGTTTTTATCATCTGAAAAACCAGGCGGATACAGAAGACGTATTTCAGAACGTTTTCTTAAAATATATGCTGTCGAGCGAACATTTTTACGACAGTGAGCATGAAAAAGCATGGCTGCTCCGCGTATCCATCAATGCTTGCAAGGACTACCTGAAGAATTTTTTCAGACGCAATGTAGTTCCTCTTGAGATGCTGAATGAGACGGAAGCGGGAGAGTACGAGAATGATCATGAGGTCTTAGAGGCGGTTCTGTCACTTCCGGTCAAATATAAGGACGCCGTTTACCTGCACTATTATGAAGGATACTCGGCGGCTGAGATCGGGAACATACTTGGAAAGAAGGAAAACACCGTATATTCGCTGCTCTCCAGAGGGCGGATGCTGTTAAGAAAGAAGCTGGGAGGTGATGGATTTGACGAATAGAATACAGAATGCATTTGACAATATCAAGGCAGACACCCGGCTTAAGGAGTCGACAAAGCAGTTTTTGTATGATAAGAGAAGCGGGAAGAGACCTGTTCGGCAGAAACAGACATTGAGATACGCAGCTTCCGTGATCTGTGCGGTACTGATCTTTGCAGCGGGCGCGGCGGGATATTCGTGGATTCGGATTCCGGTATCTTATGTGAGTATTGATGTCAATCCGTCCATAGAGCTTGGGTTGAACCGTTATGACAGGGTCGTATCGGCCAAGGCGTACAATGCAGAAGGGGAAGCGATCTTGGATGAATTGTCTCTGAAGTGGAAGCGATATACGGATGCTTTGCATGCGGTGCTGGAGTGTGAAGGTATGAGCGCGTATCTGACGGGAGGGGAAGAAGCCGTCCTGGCAGTGGCGACAGACCATAACCGAGGAAATGAGCTGGAGAAGGGTGTAAGACACTGTGCAGAACATATGAGTCATAACTGCCATAACGTCTGCGTGGATCTGGATCTGGTATCTATGGCGCATCAGTGCGATCTCTCAGTCGGCAAATACTATGCGTATCTTCAGTTGGCAGCGTATGACAGCTCCGTTACTGCGGATGACTGCAGGGAGATGAGTATGGCCGAGATCTGGGAGCGGATCAGCGGATATGAACAGGCGGGCGGCGCCGGGAATGATGCGGGCGGCTATGAAGAGTATGGGAATGAAGAGCATAGGAATGAAGAGCATGGGAATGAAGAATATGGGAATGATGATGGTTATGATGAAAATGAGAATCCGGGCGGATGTGACAGAGAAGCCTATGATCAGAATTCCGAGGATATGCCTTCCCACAAGGGGAGGCATCATCGGAACAAAGGACATTCGAACAGGTGACGGTAACCTGTGCTGGCGCTTCGCGGATCAAAGGACGGTATCGTCCCGCAGAGAATCGATCAGGCTGCTTTCTAGCACCTTCTTTGCGCCGATATGATATGCCAGCGCAACGAAGCCGAAGATCGCCAGAACGAATGTCAGCATCGGAAGAAGCGGTGCTTTTCTAAGGAAAAGCATCGGTTCGATGTAACTGATCTTAAGGAAGAGTGCAACGGTTAAGACGGTGACAGGCAGGGTAATGAGCAGCGGGCGGCCTGCGATCACAAGAGCTTCAATGCGAAAGATCTTCTTCATTCCCGCCGGAGTCAGTCCAACGGACAGATACCGGGCGAACTCGCGTTTTCTCAGGCGCACGAACCCAAGCGTATAGGAGAAGATATTCCCAATACCGATAATGGCGGGCAGGATGCAGAAGATGCTAAGGATTGCCTGCATTCCGCTGAACATACTGTCGTTGCTGCGTTTATCCTGTATCCGGTTTTCGATCTCGGTATCATAGGAAGGGCTAAGAAGCTCTGTTAAGTTTTCTTCTATCGTATTCAATTCTACGTTTAACTTATCGGTTCCGTCAGGTTCCGTCAGTTTTCTCCTGTCTGCTGCCAGAATTCGGATGTAAGTGTCATTTTCCAGGAGGACAGAGCCGTCCTTGATCTCTTTCCAGAGAGATACGGGTATAAAGTGTACCAGTTCATACAGATCCAGTGTCCCGTATTCTTCTCTTAGAACAGGAACCTCCTGGGTACAGGCCAGAACGGGGAGTCTTAGCTCCTGGCTTTCGGCCAGGTCTTCTGATGAGGATGGAAACGTCAGAAGAGAATAAGGCTTTGTTCCCGTAAGGTAAGGCAGTATGCGCCGCTTGCGGAAGTTTGGTTCTGCCGGATCCTGAATCAGATTCCGAATCACTGCGCCGTCTAACCGGGGAGTAGTCCCGATCTGCCGGCAGTATTCCAGAAAGCTTGCATCATCCAGGATCATGATAGGGGCATTGACGGTCCATGATTCAGAATCGGAAGATACATATTCTTCTTTTGCATAGTCAAAACCGCCGGCCGCAAGCAGCTCTTCGCTTAGTTCATCTGCTGCGATCCGGCATTTGACGGCAGCTTTTTGGTATACGGCGCTGCTTTCTATGCCGGAGATCTTCTGTACGGCTTCTGTCTCTTCAAATGTATCGATATCCGTATCCTTCACGGTTACCATGACGTCCCACGCATCCTGATATTTCGCAAAATATGTCTCCTCCTGGCTGATCGCTGTAATCGTGAAAAAGCACAGCATCAGAAAGAACGCCAGAAAAGAGAAGATCAGGGACATTGTGGCGGTGCGCAGGGAGCTCTTTTGAGCTTTCAGTGCATTTCCGGCAAGCTCTCCCTCTGTTTTGAACAGGAATGATAGGATGCGGGAATTCCTTTTGCGCTTCAAATGGAGTTCCCCGGTATTTCGGATGGCTTCTAAGGGCGTCAGTTTACTCATCTTCCAGGCCGGAATCCATGCGCTGATCCACACGGTAGCGGCAGAAACCAGAAGGGAGATAAGAAGTATCAGCGGATGATAGGCAAAGGGCAGGACCAGCCGCTGTTTGATATCTGTCAGCATAAGATCGATCCCTTCAAGGATCCCCATGCTGACTGTGATCCCGAGCACGGTTCCGGCTGCGATCGGTACGGCGCACAGCGCGGCGGCTTCCTGCAGGAGGCAGGTGCGGATCTGTCTGGGAGAGGCTCCGATGCTGGCAAAGATACCGAATTGACGGATCCTTGTATGCATTGTCACTGCAAAGGCATTGTGAATGATCAGGATCAATGACAGGCAGGAGATCCCCATGATCGCTGTATAGAATGGGAATACCCAGCGCAGGGCAGAATCATCGGGGTCGCGGATCAGATACAGGTTCAAAAGTGAATGGTGGCAGGAGACGGCATTGGCCGGAAGTCCTGCAAGCTTGGCGATCCGGGGCATATCGTCGGGAATGGTTCTCATATTTTTAAAATACACATCTACTACGACATCCGGCCCGGCGGATAGTTCTTCGTTGATGACGGCCTTTTTAACGTTGGCGTAGCTCTGGATAACATGCAGCATGTCCGTATCGACCGCGCCGGTGACGCGGCCCTGCCAGTCGCCTTCTTCTCTTTTGAGATGTTCCAGCTCATAGACCCACAGATTATAGAATAAACTGCATAACAGAGACAGAAGCAGCGCGCAGATCAGCGCGGCTATCTTCACGGAGAGGGTAAGGGTGCGGTTATTCCTGATGTAATTGGATGAGTAATCTTTCCACATAGCTGTTACCTCCTTTTCTCGTCATGAATGATGCGGCCGTCCTCTATGGTTATGATGCGGTCAGCTTCCAGCGCGGCCTTTTCATCGTGGGTAATGAGTACGATGGTCTGGTTCAGACTGCGGTTGGAGAGCTTCAGCATATCGAGGATCTCCCTGGAGTTCTTCCGGTCCAGGTTCCCGGTCGGTTCATCTGCCAGAAGCAAGGCGGGGCGGTAGATCAGGGAGCGGGCGATGGCGGCACGCTGCTGCTGTCCGCCGGACAGTTGGTTAGGCAGCGCTTCCAGTCTGTCGGCGATCCCCAGAGTACTTACGATCGTATCAAAATATTCCTGATCCGGCTTCTTCTTATCCAGAGAAAGTGGCATCAGGATATTCTGGCGGACGGTCAGTGTCGGGATCAGATTATAAAACTGGTAGATCAAGCCCACCTTCCTGCGCCGGAAGACGGCGGAATCCGTCTGATTTAAGGAGGAGATATCGGTTCCGTCGATCAGTACCCGTCCCTGTGTCGGTTTGTCCACACTGCCGAGAATATGAAGCAGCGTGGATTTACCGGAACCGGAAGCCCCTACGATCGCAGCAAATTCTCCCTTTTCTATCGTCAAGTCGATCTGGTTCAGGGCGATGATCTCATTTCCGCCGCATTGATATACCTTCCTTACACCTTCGCATTTTAAGATCTCCATAATTGCTGTCTCCTTTCGAACATCATACAATTTAATTATACCAGAGGAAAGTGACAACTCGGTGACTGCTCTTTGGCGTCTTTATAAAAATGAATATCAAAACAAGCGCCGGCGTCCGGCAGATTATATGCAATGACCGTTCCGTTCTGGCCCTCAATGATCGCTTTGGCGATAGACAGGCCGATCCCGATCCCGCCGGTCTTCCTGTTCCTTCCGCGGTAGAATCTTTCAAATAGACGGGGAAGGTCTTCTGCGGCGAATCCGCTTCCGGTGTCCCATATCCGAATCTGTGTATAGAGGGGATTCTGTCCGTAGGAGCAGCGGACAGTCCCGCCGGGCGGAGTATGCTCCAGACAGTTTTTAAGGAGATTTAGGAGGGCTTCCATCGTCCATTCCGGATCGGCGCAAATACTTATGGAATCAGAACCTTCGGATTGATCTGCCGCTGTGTCAGAGCATTCTGTCTGGAAGGAGATATCGGCCCTGGAGAATAATTCCTGAAGATGATCGGCTGCAAGCATCAGAAGGGTATAGACGCCGATATTGCGTCTTACCAAGGTAAATGTCCCGGATTCGATACCGGACAGCGTCAGCAGGGATTCTGACAGATGGGTCAGCCGTTGAAGCTGAAGCCGGATCTGCTCTAAGTGTTCGGGGGACGGACTGCAGCGCATCATCTGAGCGGACAGGGAGATAGAAGTGATGGGAGTCTTGATCTGATGGGCGATGTTAGACAGATTATCCGCGAAATGCTTCCTGGCTCTTAACGCGGCGTCTCTGGTCTGCCGAAGCTCGGTCACCGTCTTGCAGATCTCATCCTGCAGCTTGGAATACTCTGTTTCGCCTGCAGCTTCGAGGATGCTGTATTTTCCGGTATTTACTTTTTTAAGGTAATCAGTCAGGGAGCTTATGGAGGCGGTCTCTTTTTGCTTCTGGACAAGGAGAGCGGCGAGAAACAGTATTCCACCGGTTAAAAAACCGGCAATTACAAACACACGGCTGCCAAGGACGGCAGAATGTAAGAAATGCGAGGGTTCATAGCCGAAAGACAGAAGTATATTCTCGTCCTCCAGAAGTACAGGGCGGTCCGTATATCCTTTTAAAGCGGATAGCACGGCAAGCTTCGTCTCTGCACCAGGATCCCCGTTCAGGATAGCCTGGCAGACCGCTCCTAAATCCTGAAAATATGCGCGGCTGTAATAATCGGTCAGCAGCAGGGCTGTCACGGCGGCGGCAAACAGGCTTGCCGCCAGCGCAAGCCCGGTCGGTATCAGGATAGTTTTCTTCTTATTCATATCGGATCCTCCATTCGGTAGCCGATGCTTCGGACTGTTTTGAGGCAAGACGGCTGAGATAGCTTCTTGCGCAGGCGTTTCATGGTGACGGTGAGAGTATTGTCATTGACATAGTTACCGCGGATGTCCCAGACGCTTTCCAGCAAATTCTGCCTTGTCACGGTTCTGCCTTTGTTCTGCAGCAGATACAGGAGGACCTGATATTCGGACGGGCTTAGACGGATCTCCTGCGCATCGCAGAAAACCTGCATCTTCTGCCTGTCCAGCGATACAGCTCCGCAGGACAGATACCGGCCCGAGACGTCTCCGGTTCGCCGCAGCAAGGCGGTGATGCGGGACAGCAGAACTTCCAGCTCAAAAGGTTTTGTTACATAATCGTCCGCACCGGTTTCGAATCCAGAGACGATATCCCGGGAGTCGTTGCGGACCGTAAGGAAGATGATCGGAAGATCCTTGAAATTGGCGCGGATCCAGCGGCATAGCCGGCTGCCGTTTCCGTCCGGCATGTTCCAGTCTATCAGGATCAGCGAAGGGCACATACGCCGAAGAGCCTGTTTCGTCTCAGCGACCGTAGGCAGTATAGAGACCTTATATCCGTGCATCCCAAGGAATTCACGGACGGCCCCGGCAATAGAATTATCATCTTCCGTATAGTAAATATGAATCATTTTAACGGCCTTTCCTAGTAAAAAATTGTCAAAGCTGCGTGTCAGGAGCCGCTGGATTTGTAGTGCCTTACGCCGAATTTCCAGAATAGAAGGGCGGGGATCAAAAACCAGCATGCCAAAAGGGGCAGGAACATCAGGAGGCGGTTCGTACTGCGCCCCAGTATATACAGCAGGGGATAATACTGGATCAGTGCGTAAGGAATGAAGAAGGTCGTGAACAACAGCATCTTCTCTCCGTATACGCCCATGGGATATTTGCCGAATTCTCTGGCTCCGTCTGTAAATATATTCATAATCTCCAGACTCTCCAACGTAAAGAAGCACAGTGCGGCATAGATCAGGAACAGCCCGGTAAAGACCGCGGTTCCGCCGATCAGCATGAAGATGACAGTGAGGACCTTAGAGAAGTTCCAGGCAACGCCGCTCTTGGCTATCCCGTATATGAACATCATGACGGCCTGCAGTATTCTGCCGAACCGGGTGAGCTCGAATTCGCTTCCCAATACCTGAATGATCTCATTCTGAGGACGTACCAATATTCTGTCGAACTCCCCGCTTTTTACTATCTTCGAGAATCTGTCGAATCCCCTGGCAAACATCTCCGCCAGGGAGAATTCCATCAGCATTACCGCAAAGCACAGCAGCACCTCGCTGTAAGTGAAGCCTTCTACCCTGGAGAATCTCTGGAACATGAAGAAGATTCCGAGAAAAGCGGTAAAAGATACCAGGAATTGCCCGAACGCGGTCAGGAAAAAGGAAGTCTTATACTGCATCTTACAGCGGATGTTGATGGATACATAGCGGCAATAGAGACGGACGGCTGCGATCTTCTGCGTCATACGATCAACCTCCTTGTACAGTCACACGCTTTTGCGCCGCACGACAGAGCATCTTCCCTGCGGCTGTGACAACGATCAGCCAGAATATCTGCAGAAAAACTGCCTTTTGCATCTCGTGACCGCTCATGCTTCCGCTGTAGATCCGAAGAGGAACATTCTGCATGGCGGCAAAGGGCAAAAGCTCCATGACCGTCTGCAGCTTTGCCGGGAAGAAGGGGAGAGGGATCAGCGCTCCGGCAAAAAAATCCGTCATGGAAGTAAATATCATCTGAAGTCCGACAGGCGATATGGTAAAAAAGGCCAGTATATAGATCAGCACACAGAAGGAAACGGTCATTGCCAGTCCTAAGAGCAGCGTGATCAAAAACAGGATAAAATGCTTCGGGCCTGCAGGTGCGCAGATTCCGTAAGGATAGGGCAGGAACGCCGCTACGATCAGAATAGGGAAGCATCTTAATACTGCCCGTGATAAACGAGTAGCGATACTTCTGGAAAACCACATGCCGTAGATATCGACCGGACGGCATAGCTCGTATGCAATATTTCCGTTTACGATGGTGTCAAAGATCTCCTGCTCTGTCATCCATGTGGCAAAAAGGGCGAGAAACGCCTGCTGAAGCCATAGATAGGAGGCTGTGGATGCCAAACTCATGGGGAAGGCATTCTCATCCGCCCGGTAGAATGCCGCAAATATCATGATCTCCATGAATCCCCATGCAAACTGGGTCGCGACTCCGCCAAAAGCGGCCGCCCTGTATTGAAGGTTCATGGTGAACCTTAGCCGAAAGAAAGATAAATATTTTTTCATGTCCGCAATCCTCTTTGATATTCCCGTTTAGATGTTGTATGTACGGTATAGTTCAGCTACCGTCTCATCGATATTGTCGCCGCCCCGTCTGATGTCGTCCAGTGTGCCGTCTAAGAGGATCCGTCCCTTGCCGATCAGGATGATACGGCTTGCAAGCGCTTCGATATCCTGCATGTCATGGGTGGTCAGTATCACGGTGGTGCCGCGGGTCTTGTTCAGTTCTAAGATAAAGTTCCGAACGGCAAGCTTAGATACGGCGTCAAGCCCGATGGTGGGTTCGTCGAGAAATAAGATCCTCGGTCGGTGAAGAAGGGAAGCGGCGATCTCGCAGCGCATCCGCTGTCCGAGAGAAAGCTGTCTTGCCGGAGAGCGCATTAACTCCGAAAGGTCCAGCAATTCGGTCAATTCTTCAAGGCTTTGTCTGTAATGGGAATCGGGGATTGAATAGATATCCTTCAGCAATTCAAAGGAATCTATGACCGGAACATCCCACCATAATTGAGAGCGCTGGCCAAACACGACTCCGATCTCCTTCACGTGTTTGATCCGGTTCTTGCAGGGATCCCTTCTGTCTACAAGAACAGTTCCGCAATCAGGCGTCAATATTCCGCTTAGAATCTTGATCGTGGAGCTCTTCCCGGCTCCGTTCGGGCCGATGTATCCTACCATCTCTCCGTCGCCGATGGTAAAATTCACATCATTCAGTGCATGGATCACCTCGTAATCCCGGTGAAACAGCGCTTTTACGGCTTCGCCGAAGCCGGCGTTCCTTTTTGCAATCTTGTACGACTTGCATACATGTTCCATCGTAATCATTCTTGCTTCCTCCTGGTAGTTATATTCGCATATCTTGCCAAGCCGGTCTGGTTACGCCCAATATTATACCATGCACAGCATAGCAGGTAAAGCAGAAAATAGTCTGGTTTATGCAGACGGTTTGTGCAGATTGAAGTAGATTAAATATGTAATATCTGTTATAATCCATAAAGGATAAATTCTGGAAAGACAGGAGAGAAGAGATGAAGAACAGGCAGGTATGTTTGACGGAAGGACCGATCTTAAGGTCATTGGTAGCGCTGGCGATGCCGATCATGGCATCGTCTTTCTTAAACACTGTTTACAGTATTACGGATATGGCATGGATCGGGCTTCTTGGTTCGAAAGCAGTGGCGGGGGTAGGCGTCGGGGGGATGTATGTGTGGCTCTCGCAAGGCCTGTCGTCTCTGACAAGGATGGGCGCCCAAGTCAATGTCGCCCAGTCGTTCGGCCGCGGCAGGAAGGATGAAGCGGGAGAATATGCCCGTGCGGCTCTTAAGCTTACGCTGCTGTTTGGGGTGCTGTTTGCGTTTTTCAGCGTAAGCTTTACAGAGGGTCTGGTGTCATTGTTCCGCCTTGGCGATGCGCAGACGGTCCGGTATGCCCAGACTTATATGAGGGTGACCTGCGGACTCGTGATATTTTCATATATGACGGTGGTGCTGACCGGAATATATACGGCGCAGGGAGATTCGAAGACGCCTCTTTTGGCTAATTTTATCGGACTGATCATCAATATGATCTTAGATCCGGTCCTGATCCTTGGAATCGGCCCGTTTCCGAGGCTGGAGGTGCTGGGGGCGGCCATGGCCACGGTTATCGCCCAGTTCATCGTTATGCTGGTGATGATCGTCGGTGCGTGGAAGGCGCATAATTCGGACAACATACTGACGGGGATGCGGCTGCAGGATCCGGTGGAGCGCAAGTTCTACAGCGGTGTGTTCCGAATCGGGCTTCCCACGGCTATACAGGGGACGGTGTACTGCGGGATCTCTATGGTGCTTACCCGGATGGTAGCAGTGTTCGGGCCGGGAGCCGTTGCGGTACAGCGTGTGGGCGGCCAGGTGGAAGCCGTGTCCTGGAATACCGCGGACGGATTCGCCGCAGCGATCAATGCGTTTGCAGCACAGAATTACGGCGCGAAGCAGATGAAGCGTGTGAGGAAGGGGTATTGGATCTCATTTGGGACTATCGCGGTATGGGGCAGTCTGATCATGCTGGCCTTCCTCCTGCTTCCGGGGCCGATCTCCCAGATCTTCTTCCATGAGGCCGAGGTCGTCTCCATATCCATAGATTATCTGATGATCGTGGGAATCAGCGAGGCATTCATGTGCGTGGAGCTGATGACTGTCGGAGCTTTGTCCGGGCTTGGCAGGACTAAGCTCTGCAGTATCATCAGCATCCTTCTCACCGGTTCCAGAGTGCCGCTTGCGGTCATGCTGTCCATGACGCCGCTGGCCTTAAACGGAATCTGGTGGGCGCTGACCCTGTCGTCGGTGGCGAAGGGAATCTTATTCGTAATTACATTCCACAGAGTGACGCTGTCCGACAGGAAGGCCTATGGTATCAGCGCATGATTCTTTGATGCGAAGCTTCGGGATCTCTTATTCCCGGAGCTTTGCCCGTTTTAAGACCACGCAGGAATGAAGGTAGGAGACTGTAACGATCAGCCAGATTGCGGCTGCTGTGATAACCGCCATGATCCCTGTATCAAAGAACAGATGTCCCAGCATGGTGATTCCAAGCAGAGCAGGAAGCCATTGATTCGTCCGGGAGTATGACTTGTATGCGCTCTGATAGATGATCTCTTTTTCTGCCTCGTCGCAGCTTTGGAGCCATTGCTCGCGGAAATTTTTGGATGACGGGTCGCCCTTTTTCTCGGGATGGATGTTCTGGATGGTCTTGACAAAGCGTACCGACCAGAGTCCGTCGTATGAATAGCAGGCCAGGAATATGACGCAGGCTGCCAGCATATTTACATGATGCTCATCCTCAATGTATTTGAGAGAATATCCTGAGGCGAGCACCAGAATACATGCGATCTGTGACAGCACGTTGACAGCGGTGCCCCATGCGCCTGTCTTTTCTTCTTCGTAGTCCCATTTGTCGCATTCCTCGTCTTCCGTCTGAAGAATCATCTTGCCGATAAGCTTCAGTTTATGAAGATTTACTTCACCATAGATGACGGATACTGCCATGATTGCCAAAAGGAGCGGAACCATGAACTGCTGTATCTGTGACACCGCACCGGAGAATCCGGTCTTGATGCCGTTAATATTCCCGTACAGGATATTTATCAACACGAATCCTATAACTGCGCCGACCGCGGCGAATGTCAGCATGATGATCCCCATTCTTAGGTATGAATTTGTCTTTTTTATACTTTTGTCAGTAGTTTTCATGAGTCTTCCTCCTCTGAATATTCAAATATATCTTCTACGGTTACCCGGCAGATCTTGGCAAGCTTTAATGCCAGCGTTACTGACGGTGAGTAATCGCCTCTCTCGATCAGGCTTATGGTCTGCCTGGAGACGCCGGCCATCCTGCCAAGCTCTGTCTGGTTGATTCCCATTCTGGAACGGTATTCCTTCAGATAATTCAATAATGCCAATAGACCGCCTCCTTTTCTTAAATTGTATTTCGACGTCGTTTGTGATGACAACTTTATTTGTCAAATAGAGTATAACATTGACAACTTTATTTGTCAAGATGGAGAAATGAAGATAAAATGAGAAATAAAAATTGTTGCATAGGTAAAGAATATAGTTATATAATAGGGAGATAATCATTGGGAGGATATTCCTGATGTGCCGAAAAATGACAGGAGTCTGACAAAAGGAGGATGATGCAATGAACATGGTACAAGATGTTATGGATTATATTAAAGGGTATGACGAGGAGATCGGAGACGCGCTTTATCTGGAACTGAACCGGCAGAGAAGGAATCTGGAGCTGATCGCTTCGGAGAATGTCGTAAGTCCGGCAGTCATGCTGGCCATGGGTACGGTGCCAACGAACAAATACGCGGAAGGGTATCCGGCGAAGCGGTATTACGGCGGCTGCGAGCATGTGGATATTCTGGAGGATCTGGCGATCGAGAGAGTGAAGAAGCTCTTTGGGTGTGATCATGCGTGCGTACAGCCGCATTCGGGTGCGAATGCCAACAACGCGGTATATCAGGCATTTTTGCAGCCAGGCGATACGGTGATGGGGATGAACCTGGCTCACGGCGGTCATCTGACCCACGGTTCTCCGGTCAATATGTCGGGGCTTCTGTATCATTTCGTACCTTATAATGTGAACGACGACGGGTACCTGGATTATGACGAGATCAGGAAGATCGCAAGGGAATGCAGACCGAAGATGATCGTAGCAGGAGCCTCCGCATACCCAAGGGAGATCCGTTTTGACCTCTTTGCGGATATTGCCAAAGAGGTCGGGGCATACTTGTTCGTAGATATGGCCCATATCGCCGGCCTGGTGGCAGCAGGGCTTCATCAGAGTCCGGTTCCTTATGCGGACGTGGTGTCAAGTACCACCCATAAGACCTTAAGAGGGCCAAGGGGCGGCATCATCCTGTGCAGGGAAGAGCACGCGAAGGCGATCGATAAGGCAATCTTCCCGGGAACGCAGGGAGGGCCGCTGATGCATATTATCGCTGCGAAGGCAGTATGTTTTGGAGAGGCTTTGAAGCCGGAATTTAAGTCATATCAGGAACAGGTCGTTAAGAATGCCAAGGCGCTTGCGCAGGCGATGACGGAAGAGGGATTCGATCTTGTGAGCGGCGGTACGGACAATCACCTGATGCTGGTAGATCTGCAGAATATGGGTATTACAGGAAAGGAACTGCAGAACCGTCTGGACGAGGTATATATTACGGTTAATAAGAATGCGGTGCCGAACGACCCGGCAAGTCCTTTTGTGACCAGCGGCATCCGCATCGGAACTCCGGCTGTCACCACCAGAGGGCTTAAGGAAGAGGATATGAAGACGGTCGCGAAGCTTATCAGGATGACGGTGACAGATTTTGACACGAAGGCGGATGAGATACGGAGCGCGGTGAATTTGATCTGCGAGAAGTACCCATTATATGCATAAGTAACGGAATGTAAAGGATTCGAAAAGGAGGACTGCAGATTATGATGCGGGAAAAGAGCCTGGGGGAATTCACAGATGATCTGTCCTCATCAAAACCGGTTCCGGGCGGCGGCGGCGCATGTGCCGCCGTTGGCGCATATGCCGCCGCGCTTGGAATGATGGTCGGGAATCTGACAACGGGGAAGAAGCGGTACGCAGAGGCAGAGGAGGAGATAAGAGAGTGTCTTAAGTGCCTGGAGGCATTGAGGGATCGTCTGCTGGATCTGATCGATCAGGACGCCGAAGCCTTCGAGCCGCTCTCTAAGGCATATAGCCTTCCTAAGGAGACGCCAGAGCAGAAGGCTAAGAAAGAAGAGGTAATGGAGGCCGCTCTGTATGAGGCGAGCATCGTTCCGGTCAAGATCATGGAGACTGTGCTGGAAGCGATGCGCCATCTGAGAGTCTTAGGCAGGAAAGGCAGCAGGATCGCAGTCAGCGACGTGGGTGTCGGCGTGCTGTTTGCACAGGCGGCTTTGGAAGGCGCGTCTTTGAATATATTCATTAATACAAAGATGATGAAGGACCGTGAGAGGGCGCAGACGTTGGATCAGAAGGCCGAAGCCCTGATCCGTGAGGGTGAAGAATTGAGAAGAGAGATCTATACAGAGGTGCTTGCCTGTGTACGCTGAAGCATACGGCGGTAAGGCGGCTGGTATAATGTATAGACGGGAAGAAGATATGAGGGTGAGCAGATGAGTATTGAAATGCGGGGAGCAGATGTAGCAAAGGCGATGAAGGAAGAATTGATCAGGGAAGTTGACGCCCTTAAGGCGGAAGGGATACAGCCTTGCCTTGTGATCGTCAGGGCAGGCGCGCGCCCGGATGATCTGGCTTATGAGCGCGGTGCGAGAAAGCGGATGGAGCTTGTGGGGATCGAGTGCAGGGTGGCAAAACTTCCTGAGAATATCAGCCAGAAGGAATTGGAACGGGAATTTTCCGATGTCAATGAAGATCCCGGCGTACACGGTATTCTGCTGCTTCGGCCGCTTCCGGGCAATCTGGACGTCGGGCCTTTGAAGGCAATGATCGATCCTATGAAGGATGTAGACGGTATGAGCCCGGAGAATGTTGCGAAGGTATTTGCCGGAGACGAGGATGGATTCGCGCCCTGTACGGCCGAGGCGGTCATGGAGATGCTTCATCATTACGGAATCAGCCTGAAAGGACAAAAGACAGCGGTCATCGGTAGGAGCATGGTGGTTGGAAGGCCGCTGTCTATGCTTCTTATGAAGGAACATGCGACCGTTACCATATGCCATACACGCACAGCCGATCTTAAGGAAGAGTGTAAAGGGGCGGATATCCTCATAGCGGCGGCGGGAAAAGCAGGAATGATAACGGAAGAGATGGCAGGAGAGGGCGCCGTCGTGGTAGATGTCGGAATCAACGTTAATGAGGAAGGGAAGCTGTGCGGGGATGTGGATTACGATGCGGTCATGAAGAAAGCGTCCTATATCAGTCCGGTGCCGGGAGGCGTCGGAAGCGTTACGTCCTCTGTTCTGGCCAGGCATGTTGTCCGAAGCGCTGCTTCTTGTAACGCTTGCAGTCATCTGAGAGGCAGTAATGCAGAATAGTATAATGCAGATCGAATCTGAGAAGCAGTAATGCAGAATAGTATAATGCAGATAGAAAAAGGAAAAGGGGGAAATATATGTACGATTATATCAGTTCAATAGTAAATGAAGTCAACGGCCTGGTCTGGGGATGGGGCATGATCATCCTGCTGCTTGGAACGCATGTGTTCATGACGCTCCGCACCGGTTTTATCCAGAGATTTACGGTCTCTAAGGGGATCAGGCTGTCTGTGGCAAAGGACCCGGATGCGGAAGGCGAGGTGTCGCAGTTCGGCGCGCTGACGACTGCGCTGGCGGCGACGATCGGTACCGGCAATATCGTCGGCGTAGGTACGGCCATCGCCATTGGAGGCCCGGGAGCGGTTCTGTGGTGCTGGCTCACGGGTGTGTTCGGTATTGCAACCAAGTACGCGGAGTCATTTATTGCCGTAAAATACAGAGTTAAGACGGAAGACGGACGTATGCAGGGAGGGGCTATGTATGCGCTGGAGCGCGGCCTTAACATGAAGTGGCTTGGTATGCTGTTTGCATTTTTCGCGGCATTTGCATCCTTTGGAATCGGATGTGCGACTCAGGTCAACGCGATCGCGGAGATCTGCGAGACGAATTTCCGAATTCCAAGGCTGGCCGTTGGGATAGCGGTCGGCAGTCTTACAGCGATCGTGATCTTTGGCGGGATCAGGTCTATTGCAAGAGTATGTGAGAGGCTGGTTCCGTTTATGGCGGTATTCTATGTGCTGGGCTGTATTATTATATTGAGTATGAATTATGATTATATCATCCCGGCGGTCGGAGTGATCTGCAGGCTTGCATTTGCACCGGGAGCGGCGGCGGGCGGCCTGGTCGGAAGCGGTATCAGGATGGCGATCCAGTATGGTGTGGCAAGAGGCCTGTTCTCCAATGAATCCGGCCTTGGTTCAGCGCCCATCGCGGCAGCGGCGGCACAGACGCGCAATCCGGTGCGGCAGGCATTGGTATCCTCTACGGGAACCTTCTGGGATACGGTCGTCGTGTGTCTGATGACAGGCCTGGTGCTTGTTACGACGATCATGAAGAACCCGGGCATTAACGCAGATTCCATAGACAACGGCGGGCAGCTCACTACGCTGGCATTCAGTCAGATCCCGTATCTTGGGCCTATTATATTGACGCTCGGCATCATTACATTCGCATATTCGACGATCCTTGGATGGGCATATTACGGGGAACGCTGTGTGGAATACCTCTCAGGCAAGATCGGGCTGATCCCTTACCGTATCTTGTATATCATTGTGGCGGTGGCTGCGCCGATCGTGGGACTGAATCTGATATGGCAGATCGCAGACACATTGAATGCGCTGATGGCGATTCCGAATCTGGCAGCCGTACTGCTGCTGTCGAACGTGATCGTCAGGGACACGAAGAAGTATATCCATGATCTTGATGCGAAAGATAATACCCCGATACCGGTTATCAAGAGATAAGAAGTGAGAGATTAGAGATTAGAAATAAGAGATACATAGAAAGGATGCTGACAGCACAATGAGCGGTGAAGTGAAGCGGATAGGAAGAGAGTTAGTATATGAGGGGAAGATCCTCAATGTATATAAAGACCACATGAAGTTTGCCAACGGCAATACGGCTGAGTGGGACTATATTCACCATGACGGGGCGGCGGCAGTCGTACCGGTCATGGATGATGGGAGGATCCTGATGGTCAGGCAGTATAGGAATGCGCTGGAGAGGGAGACATTGGAGATTCCGGCAGGGAAGCTTGATACCCCGGGGGAGCAGGGGATCGTATGCTCAAGAAGAGAGCTGGAGGAGGAGACCGGCTATAGGTCGGACGATCTGGAATGGCTGCTCACACTGAGGACAACGGTCGCTTTCTGCAATGAGAAGATAGAGATCTATGTGGCAAGGAATCTGATCCCGTCCCATCAAAATCTGGACGAAGATGAATTCGTGGATGTGAAGGCATACTCTGTCGAAGAGCTGAAAGAGATGATCTTTGCCGGGAAGATAGAGGATTCCAAGACCATTGCGGCAATCCTTGCCTATGATTCCAAATATCGCGGCCGTCCTGAAACAGCATAGGACTAAATGCGAATATATTCATACATCCGGCATATAATGAAGTATCTTGACAAGGGGAGGAATGTTTGTGAGGATACATGAGAACAAGAAGTTCTTGATCATTTTTTGTATGCTGGGGTTTCTGGCCGGGATCGTATATGCGAACCTGATGTCAGAAGATACAATTGCGGGAATGGGGATATTCAGTGAATTTTTCCTGAACCAGTACAGCCAGGCGGAGATCGATACGATGGAATACCTGTGGTATGTAATAAGGATCCGTGCCGTGCCGCTAATGCTGGTCGCCGCGCTTGGATGCACCCGTGTAAGAAAAGGCGTCGCAGCAGGATTCCTGGCATGGACAGGCTTTTGCGGCGGGATGATCATGACGTCCGCCGTCCTTAAGATGGGACTTAAGGGGCTTATCCTGTGCCTGATCGCGCTGACGCCTCATTTTGTATTCTATGCGGCAGGCTTCATGGTGCTGTTATGGTATCTTTTCACATATCCAGAGGCCAAGTGGAATCCTTCGAAGATGATCAGCATGATACTGTTCATTGCCGTAGGGATCTTGCTGGAGTGCTATGTGAATCCGATCCTTATGGAATTGTTCCTGAAAACGCTCTGATCCCGTATCAGAGCCCATATTCGTACCAGGTACGGAGTACGCGGGAAAAGCAGTATTCCAGGTGGATGAACTGGTACAATCCGGGGCTTACCGAGCGGAGCTTTCCGGGGTTGATGACATACTGCCAGAAACCTTCGGCGAAGAACTCCATCTCATCTCTTACGCAGTCGGAGCCGTATGCCCGTATGAAAGCGGCGCTCTCAGAACGGTAGACTGCGGAGAATTCCTCCGTATAAGAGGGAAGCCCAACGTGAAAATCAAACCAGTGTCCGACCTCATGGATCGGGGATTCATAGGCAGCGTCCAGTCTTGATTCGATCAGGATACGCTCCTCTTCGTAATTCGTTGTCGCCATGACCTGGTCGTACTTCCCGGCATAATAGGTCTGGCCGATATTCTGATTGGTCACGTAGAGCGCCCAGCCGTCTTTGACAAACGCATCCTGGATGTATGCCGGGATCTGCGTAAGCTGCTGGTTGACGATCGCTACGATGCCCTCGTCTACATTGCCGTCCTTCTGGCATTGAATGGAGGACAGAGGTTCTCCTGCATGGTCCGGCCCGAAACGGATATCCTGCACTTGCTTTGGCTGAAGCTTTGCGGTAGTCACAGTATCTTTAAGGGCTTCCTTCTGCTGCCTGAGTCCCATGAATACGAAGACAGCGAGAAGGATGATCAGCAGCAGGAGGAAATATATAATTCCGTTTTTCTTTTTTTCTTGTGTTTTCATAGATGTCTTTATGGAACCTCCCGGTTATATGTATTGTCCATGAATCATTTTAATGGATTCTGTCAGTCATGTCCAGAGAATACCAAATGTTCACAAATATTTCAAGTTTTGTCTGTGCAGATAGTATTTAAGGTATGCAAGGCAGAAGAAGAAGGTAAGGATCTGGCTTGCCAAAAGCCCCCACAGGTATCCTTCGATTCCGACGGCCGGAATCAGGAAGAACACGCTTGCGATTCGGATACTTAAGCTTAGGGTATTGATGCCAAGAGAAAGCGTTGTCTTTCCGATTCCGTTAATGATACTGATCAGCGTATTGTTCGTATACAGGAACGGGCACATCCAGGCCAGAGTGACGATATAGTCTCCGGCCAGGCGGCTGTGGAATAATATGGTCCCCATCCATTCTCCGAAGCATAGCAGGCTCACGCAGCAGATACTTCCAAGAAAGATACAGGAATAAGTGACCTTGTTGACCAGATCGGATAATTCCTTCCGGTTGTTAAGGGTCTGTATCTCCGCCACGGTGGGAAGAAGCATGGTGGATACAGAGTTTGTGATCGCGGAAGGGAACAGGATGCAGGGCAGGGCCATGCCGGTCAGTACCCCATAGGTGCCGAGAGATTCCGACAGGGTCATCCCATAGTACTGCAGCCGGACAGGAATGGATACGGCTTCAATGCTCTGTAGGATATTCAGAAGTACCCGGCTTGCGGTTAAGGGAACAGACAGCTTCAGCAATTCCCGGCTGTGCCTCAGGCACCCGCAAAAACGGAAACGGGACATGGCTTGTAGGATCTTCTTGTCTGTGAAAGCGCGCAGACAGAAGATCGAGGAAGAGATCTCGCCGGCGACCAGGCCGATCACGGCGATGGCAACGCTGAAGCGTATCCCATGCTTTACGCCGTACAGATAGAGAAGGCAGACGCAGAGGATACGGACCGTCTGTTCGATGAATTGGGAACAGGCCGGTATCCTGGTCTGTTTCAGACCAAAATAATAACCGCAGATACAGCTATGTACCGATGCAAATGGAAATGCATAGGAGAGAATGACGAGCAGATCTGCGCATCTGGGTTCTGCAAGAAAGGTCTCAGATAAAGGGACGGCATATTTCTGCAGAATGAGGGTGATAATAATAGAGACTGCTACGGTGAGAGAGAGGCTTGTATGCAGCAATTCCCGTGCTTCCTGCCGCTTGTTCTGCGTCATACGGGCGGCAACGCAGCGGGACAGGGCAAGCTCAATTCCTGCGCAGGTCAGAGAGAAGCACAGCGCGTAGATGGGGAATACAAGCTGATACAGACCTACTCCTTCCTCTCCGAAGGTGTGGCTTAAGAAAATGCGGTAGAAGAATCCCATGAACCGGGTAGCAAACCCGGTTAGCGTTAAGATAAAAGTCCCCTTGATGATTGCACGTTTTCGTGACATTGCGGGCTCCTTTGTGTGATCATATTATTACAGCATATTCCAAAAGAGGACTTGACAGAACAAAAAAGCGGTGTTATTCTACATATGGAAAATATCCTAGTGTTTTGCTAGGAATTGAAAAATATAATTGTTATCAGGAATTTATGCAGGAATGTCGGATGCTGACCGAAGAACTGTAAGGAGGGGCAGAGGAAAACAGACTGCAGGGTTCCGTGAAATGAGGGTGAGTAAGTGAAACTTTCAACAAAGGGAAGATACGGCCTTCGGGCCATGATAGATCTGGCCAGGTACAGTGAAGAAGAGCCTGTTTCCATCAGCAGTATTGCGGCAAGGCAGGATATCTCCGAGCGGTATCTGGAGCAGTTGGTCGGACTTATGAAAAAGGCCGGTCTGGTACAGAGCATCCGCGGCGCCACAGGGGGATATGTTCTGGCAAGAAGTGCGTGCGAGATATCCGTAGGAGATATATTGAGAGCCTTAGAAGGCAGTCTTGAACCGGTCAAATGTGCGGCGTTCTATTCTGAAGAGGGCTGTATGGCTTCTGACGGGTGTGTGACCAAGTATGTGTGGCAGAAGATCAATGAGAGTATCAATGAGACAGTCAACCGGATGATGCTGGATGAACTGGTCCGGGAGAGCAGGACGCTGAACCCGGAGGGCGAGCTTGAGAACCACAAGTGCAATGCATGAAGCAGTCATAGAGATAGAGTAATAAAACAGACGGAGGAGAAGAAGATATGAAGAATTTCATTTACCTGGATAATGCGGCGACAACGAAGACGGCACCGGAGGTGGTGGAGGCAATGCTTCCTTATTTTACAGAGAATTATGGGAATCCATCCAGCGTCTACAGCTTTGCTTCCGGCAATAAGGAAGCCATCAGCGAGCAGAGAGATGTGATCGCCGAAGTGCTGGGAGCGAAAGGCAACGAGATATATTTCACGGCGGGAGGTTCGGAAGCCGATAACTGGGCGCTTAAAGCTGCTGCCGAGGCTTACGCTGACAAGGGGAATCATATTATCACGACGAAGATCGAGCATCACGCGATTCTCCATACGGCAGAGTACCTGGAGAACAAGGGATATGAGATCACTTATCTGGATGTGGATGAGGATGGGAAGGTGAAGATCGAGGAGCTTAAGAGGGCGATTCGTCCGACCACGATCTTAATCTCCGTTATGTATGCCAATAATGAGATCGGAACGATTCAGCCGATCAAGGAGATCGGGGAGATTGCGCATGAGAGAGGAATCCTGTTCCATACGGATGCGGTTCAGGCGTTCGGACAGGTTCCGATCAACGTGGATGAATGCCGTATTGATATGCTGAGCGCCAGCGGGCATAAGCTGAACGGACCAAAAGGCATCGGATTCTTATATATCCGCAAGGGAGTTAAGATCCGTTCCTTCGTGCACGGCGGAGCCCAGGAGCGGAAGCGCCGTGCCGGTACGGAGAATGTGCCGGGGATCATCGGTCTTGGCACGGCAGTCCGGCGGGCGGCGGCTACGATGGAAGCGCGGGCAGAGAAGGAGGGCGGACTTCGGGATCATATGATCCGCCGGATCCTGGAAGAGATTCCGTATTGCCGTCTGAACGGACATAAGACGGACAGGCTTCCGAATAATGTGAATGTAAGCTTCCGTTTCGTGGAGGGCGAGTCGCTTCTGATCCTGCTTGACGGCAAGGGAATCTGTGCTTCCAGCGGTTCGGCATGTACTTCCGGGTCGTTAGATCCGTCCCATGTGCTTCTTGCCATCGGGCTTCCCCATGAGATTGCCCATGGGTCTCTTAGGATGACGCTTAGCGACGAGACGACGGAGGAAGAGATTGATTATGTGGTGGACTGCTTAAAGGAGATTGTGGGTACGCTTAGGAATATGTCGCCGCTTTATGAGGATTTCCTTAAGAAAGAGAAGTAAAGCAGATGAAAGAGATGATATAGGAGGAATTCAGGAATGTATACAGAGAAGGTAATGGACCATTTTCAGCATCCAAGGAATGTAGGAGAGATTGAGAATGCCAGCGGAGTAGGTACGGTAGGCAATGCAAAATGCGGCGATATCATGCGCATTTATCTGGATATTGATAAGGATCAGATCATACAGGATGTGAAATTTAAGACCTTTGGGTGCGGCGCCGCCGTGGCGACGAGCAGCATGGCGACGGAGCTTGTGAAGGGCAAATCTATCTATGACGCGCTTCAGGTGACGAATAAGGCGGTGATGGAGGCGCTTGACGGGCTGCCGCCGGTGAAGGTGCACTGTTCGCTGCTTGCGGAAGAAGCGATCCATGCGGCTCTGTGGGATTACGCAGAGAAGCATGGAATTAAGATCGAGGGGCTTGAGAAGCCGAAGTCGGATATCCATGAGGATGAGGAAGAAGAAGAGGAATATTAATTTTATGCGGCAGGTGATCTATGGATTGCCTGCTTGTTATATGTATAGTGATTTCATATCTGGTATATCTATTTTTGCGAATTTTCCTGTCTTGACTAAAATAATAGAGTCAAAAAAGAGTGAGTTTATAGAAATAATCAGAGTGGAACGTTTTTATCTAATTTAATCATGGCCTAAAAATATATAGTTTATGGACAAAATAATGCAAAAAAATAAATATGGTACAATAAATCCAAATATATAATAAATTCGATGATAGGAAATAGAAAATGGTTAAAATTGCAATTGTTGAAGATGATTAGAAATTGAAGGGTATTTTGAAGCGCTAGGGAAAGGAGCGGAGCTCAGAGACGGCGGCAGCGCCATGAAAGGCTTTGCAGAGAAGTCATTGTTTGACGGAACACAGCATCTTTTTATTTTGACGGCGGTGTGGCTTGTGTATATGCTGGTAATGTATCATGGCAATCAAGTTTATCTGAACAATGAAGGGAAACGGATCGGCGTGCTCCGTGCGCTTGGTATGGACAGGATCATGTTGAAGTCAAGATATTTGCTGGAGAATCTGTCCGAGGGCGGAGCGATCGTTCTGATATCCCTGGCGGCCGTGACGGGAGAATTCCTGATACGGTTGCGAAGGCATGCTCCCTATGACAGTGTAAATGTACTGGTTCAGTCGCTGGCTGATAACCAGGAATCGGTCAGGCTGTTTGGGTCGGCTCTTCTTATTGCTGTTACCGTATTCCTGGGCGTATCTGCCGTGACGCTGTATATACCGCTTAAGAAGCTGGCCGGCAGGGATATTGCCGAGAATCTGGGCGACGGCAAGAGAAGATGATATATGGATTGCCTTCTTGTTATGTCTTATACATGGAAGAAAATAGTGCTTGAATTGTAATGACAAAAGCGTTACAATATCAGAAACAAGGAGGTGTAATTATGGAAAAAACAGCAACATTGAACTTAAGAGTAAACCCAACTGTTAAAGAACGGGCAGAAAAAGTATTGTCTCAGTTAGGTGTTCCCATGTCAATAGCGATTGATATGTATTTGAATCAGATTTCTCTTACAGGTGGAATTCCATTTTCCGTTTCTTTACCAAAAGCACCAATATCGATTCATGCAGAAGCCATGACAACAGAAGAAATTCATCAAAAATTGGAAAAAGGTTACAATGATATAGCTGCAGGAAGCGTGCAAAATGCAGCGGAAGCGTTCGCAAAATTTAGGGAGTATCATTGATATGAAGCAATATACGGTTGAGATTACAAATGAAGCATTGGCTGATATGGATCAATTATACAATCACATTGCTTATGTCCTTCAGGCACCGGAAAATGCAATGGATCAATACAACCGGATTGCAGACGTTATTTTGACATTGGATACTATGGCTGAGAGAATTCGTATTATGGAATCAGAGCCGGAACGAAGCAAAGAGATGAGAAGATTGTTGGTAGACAATTATTCTGTCTTTTTTGTAATTCAAGGTGATAAAGTGATTGTAACCGATGTATTATATAGTGCATCAGATATTGAAAGCCGATTAAAAGGATAAATGGATAAGACGGAGAGAATATGGATAAGAAGAGAGTGGTAGTCGGGCTGTCCGGAGGGGTGGATTCCTCTGTGGCAGCCTGGCTGTTAAAGGAACAGGGCTATGACGTGACAGGGATTACGATGCAGATCTGGGAGAAGGAAGGGGAAGCGGCTCAGGAGGAACAGGGTGGATGCTGCGGTTTCAGCGCGGTAGAGGATGCCAGAAGGGTGGCGGCTTCCCTTGGGATCCCTTATTATGTGATGAATTTCAGGGAGGAATTCAAGACGAATGTGATTGATTATTTTATAGACGAATATCTTCACGGAAGAACACCGAATCCCTGTATTGCCTGTAACCGTTATGTGAAGTGGGAGTCGCTTCTAAGGAGAAGTATGGAGATCGGCGCGGATTATATTGCAACCGGCCATTATGCCAGGATCGACCGCCTGCCGAACGGAAGATATGCGCTGCGCACATCTCAGACCGACGCCAAGGATCAGACTTACGCGCTCTACAATCTGACACAGGAGCAGCTTGCGCATACCCTGATGCCGGTGGGAGAGTACACGAAGGAGGAGATTCGGAAGATGGCGGGCGATATCGGTCTTAAGGTTGCGGATAAGCCGGACAGCCAGGATATCTGCTTCGTGCCGGACGGGGATTATGCTTCTTATATTACGAATTATGTCAGGGAAGATGTCCGAAGGAGAATAGAACCCGGCAATTTTGTCTTGTCTGACGGGACGGTCGTCGGACAGCATAGAGGAATCGTACACTATACGGTCGGACAGAGAAAGGGATTAGGCCTTGCGCTTGGGCATCCGGTATTCGTTCTTGAGATCCGCGCTGAGACCAACGAGGTCGTAATCGGGACGCATGAGGAATCCCTGGCTTACAAGGTGCGGGCGGACCGGGTGAATCTCATGTCGGTGGAGGATCTGACGGAGGAGAGGAGAGTCTGGGCGAAGATCCGTTATAATCATAAGGGAGCCTGGTGCCGGGTACAAAAAACAGGAGCGGATGAGATCCTGTGCGTGTTCGAAGAAGCACAGAGGGCCGTCACACCGGGACAGGCGGTGGTGCTGTATGATGGGGAATATGTGCTGGGCGGCGGAACGATTACGGGGGCCAGTTAACTGATATTGGTACGGAAGAAAATATAGAAAGAAGGTGGGATTATGCTGTCAGATTGTCACATGCACACAGGATTTTCCCTGGATTCTGATGCGAATCCGGGGGATATGGTAGAGAGCGCCATTGCGAAGGGATTGGATGCGGTCTGCTTTACAGACCATGAGGATAAGGATTACATAAGTGAAGGAAAACAGTGGACCTTCAATGTGAAGGAATATTTTGACCGGATGAGGGCATTGCAGGAGCAATACCATGCCAGGATTCCGGTGCGGATCGGTGTGGAGATCGGCCTGCAGCCGCATCTCGGAGCATATTACCGGGAGTATGTCGGGCAGAATCCGTTCGATTTCGTGATCGGATCCGTTCATCTGATCGGAACCAGGGATCCGTATTACAAGGAGTTCTTTGAAGGGCGCAGTGATGCGGATGCATATGAGGAGACCTTCTTGGAGACCTATGAGAATATCCGGAAGGTGGAGGACTTCGATGTGCTGGGACACCTGGATTATGTGACCCGCTATGGAAAGCATAAGGAAGAGGAATATTCTTATAGAAGATTTGCAGATATCATCGATCAGATCCTGCGGTATCTGATCGAGCACGGGAAAGGGATCGAACTGAATACTGCGGGGCTCAAATACGGCCTTCCTTACGCGCATCCGCATAAGGATGTGCTTAAGCGTTATCGGGAGCTTGGCGGGGAGATCTTAACGATCGGGGCAGATGCCCATAAGCCGGAGCACGTTGCTTATGACTTCCAGAAGGTGCCGGAGATCCTGAAGAGCTGCGGGTTCCGGTATTATACGGAGTTTGTTGGGCGCAAGGCAGAGTTTAAGAAGCTGCCGTAGATCACAACTCCTGCTCTATACAGAAAAATGTCAGCTGTTACCAGATTGGAAACAGACAAAACCGGGGCGGTGCTTTCTATAATTATACCGACAGTGCTATACTCTTAGTGTGCAAGGATTGTGACAGGGCAGCTTGTCTGAACTGTTACCAAGGATTATGGAAGGGAGACGATGAGATGGCATTAGGTGAGAATATACGGAAGCTGAGGGAAGAGGCACAGCTTACCCAACAGCAGTTGGCAGACCGGTTATATGTTTCCAGGCAGACGATATCACGCTGGGAGAGCGGGACGAGATGCCCGGACTTGATCACGGCGAAGCGGCTTGCGATGGAACTTCAGATATCTCTGGATGAGCTTATCTCGGATGAAGAGATTAAGAATATGGAAGATATGAAGAGCCTGTATTTTTGGCGGGGACCGCGGTGGAAGGAAAGAGAGCGTTTAAAGGAATATAAGAGTAAGCTGTACAGAGTGTTGGAGATTTTTAGTTCGGTATCCCTTGGGATAATGATTTTGCTTATGGAGATGGAGATAAAGCTTCCTGTATGGTGTACGGTCACAGGGTTTGTGATTGCTTTGGCCATATGGATATCGATCTGGACAGTGGATAAAAAGATGGAGAGAATAGAGGAGCAATAATGGAATATCAGGAGATCAATGCGAAGACAATTGACGAATGGGTGGAAGGCGGTTGGGAATGGGGAATCCCTGTATCCCATGAAGAATATGTACGTGCGCTTAAGGGCGACTGGTCTGTTTTGCTGACACCCACAAAGCCGGTCCCGGGGGATTGGTTTGGAGAGCTTAAGGGGAAGAAGATACTTGGGCTTGCCAGCGGCGGCGGACAGCAGATGCCGATCTTTACAGCGGCGGGGGCGAAGTGTACGGTGCTTGACTATTCTGAACGCCAACTGGAAAGCGAGCGTATGGTGGCGCAGAGAGAGGGGTATGAGATCGAGATCATCCGGGCAGATATGACGAAGAGACTGCCCTTCGAGGATGCAAGTTTTGACATTATATTTCATCCGGTTTCCAATTGTTATGTAGAAGTGGTTAAGCCGATCTTCAAGGAATGCTATCGGATATTGAAAGACGGCGGAATCCTGCTTGCAGGGCTTGACAATGGGATGAATTTCATCTTCTCTGAGGATGAGAAGGAGATTCAGAATACATTGCCGTTTCATCCGCTTAAGAATCCGGAGCAGATGAAGCAGCTTCAGGATGAGGACTGCGGCGTACAATTTTCACATACGTTAGAAGAGCAGATCGGAGGGCAGCTTGAGGCGGGATTTATTCTGACGCATCTAATGGAAGATACCAATGAGAGCGGGAATTTAAAAGAACATAATATCCCATGCTTTATCGCGACGCGGGCGGTGAAAAGTATAGGAAAATAAAATAAAACTCCTCGTTTATCGAAAAATTCGATTGGACGTGACTATATTATAGAAGTTACACTTAAGGTCAGAAGAATATTCAAGTGCGGAGAAAAGACAAGCACATCGAAGGATAAAGGAGGAGTTACATATGGTTGTAAATAGGGTATGCGGTATGTGTCAGGGCGGATGCCAGGTGAATGTTACAGTAGAAGACGGAAAGATCGTGAAGGTTGAACCGGATAAGGATTCTCCGAAAGGAAGATTATGTATCAGAGGAGCGCTTACACCGGAATTGCTGTACAGCGATGAGCGTCTGACCTATCCGCTCATCCGGGACGGGAAGCGGGGTGAAGGAAAGTTCCGCCGCGCTTCCTGGGAGGAGGCTTTTGAACATGCGGCGGAATTGATCAGAAAAACAATCGAAAAATACGGAGCCCGTTCTATGGCGTCTTATCAGGGAAGGGGAGTTCTTGGAATGCCGGTTGGAAGGATTCTCTCCGGTGATAAGAAGCCCTGTCTGATGAAGAGGCTTGGTTCGCCCAATGATTTTAATGCGGCGTCGATCTGCAATATGGCGTCGAGTATGGTAACTCCGGTTACGACGTCAGGTTTGAATACCCGTATGATGGTGCAGGATATACCGAACAGTGATTACATCTTCTCATGGGGCAAGAATCCTGTGACGGACGACGGACCGCAGATGTTGATCAAGAGTATTAAGGCGGCGAGGGAAAGGGGCGCTAAATTGATTGTCATCGATCCGCGTAAGAATGGGATCGGAGAGCTGGCGGATCTGTGGGTGCCTGTGGTTCCAGGAGCAGACGGTGCGCTTGCGCTGGCCATGCTGAAGCTGATCATCGGCAGCGGGAGGTATGATAAGGAGTTCGTCCGGGATTATACGCGGGGATTTGAAGAATTCAGGGAATATCTTGGGACGCTGACGATGGAGCAGCTCTGCGGATGGTGCGGAGTATCGGAAGAGATGATAGAAGAAGTGACAGATATCTTCTGTTCGACAGAGAAGATATCCCTGGTTGCTTACACGGGACTGGAATATCAGCTCAGCGCGATCCAGAATAACCGTGCGATATTCACGCTCTGGGCGATCACCGGGAAGCTTGATGTGGAAGGCGGAATCTATCTGAACTGCCGGAATGTTCCGGTATTTTCACCAAAGGAACTGCCCGCAGAGAATAAACCGATCGGATTGGATGAATTCCCGTTATTTTACAAATTCATCGGCGGCGGACAGTTCTGCCGTTTCCCCAAAGCAGTTCTTGAGGACGATCCATATCCTGTGCGCGGGCTTATCCTGGTGGGCGGTTCTCCTGTCCTGACCTTCCCGGACAGTAAGAAGTGGCGGAAGGTGTATGAGAAGCTTGAGTGTTTTATCGTGTCAGACCGATATCCGACGGAGGACAGCCGCTATGCGGATGTAGTTTTCCCGGCGTGTACGGTGTTCGAGACCTATAAGCCGGTCATGGGGGCGGACGGTAAGGTTACGTTGATTGAACCGGTGATCGAGCCGGTAGGGGAGAGCCAGGATGATGTGCTGATTCTTGCCGGGATAGCGAAGAAGCTGGGAGTGGGGGATGATTATCCCGGATCTGTAGAGGAGTTGAAGGAGTGGCTCTGTCAGATGATACCTCCGTATGCAGGAGATTTTGCGGCAGGTGGGAAACAGGCGGCGAGAATCTATCAGAAATATAAGACTGGAGAACTCAGGGCGGACGGACAGCCTGGATTCCCGACACCGTCCGGCAAGTTCGAGATCTGTTCGGTTCTTCTGGAGGAGAATGGATTTACGCCGTACCCGGAATATAAGGATATCCGTTCAATTCCGGAGCTTGACCGTCCGGAATTCCCATTTACTATGACGACCGGAGCAAGAAGCATGCACAGGATGGGAGTGTTCGGTGCGAATCTTCCCGGTGTGGCGAAGGCAGAGCCGTATCCGTACATGGATCTCGATCCGGAGGATGCCGAAGAACTGGGAATCGAAGACGGGGACTGGGCACAGGTGACGACTCCGTTTGGTACAGGAACCTTCAAGACCCGTGTATGCGATATGGCGCGGCACTGTATCCATATCCCCCATGGCGGCGGAAGCGCATACATGCCAAAGGCATGGAAGATGGGCAACGTCAATGAGCTGACAAGCCTTGATTACAATGATCCGATCACCGGATTTGTCACAATGAAATCTGTTCCGTGCAGAGTTGAAAAAGCAAAAACGGTATAGAGAAGTCACGTGTTGTCATTTGATTTTCAGCAGGACGGATGCTTTGAAGATCTGATCCTGGTACTCAAATTTGGCGATTCCGTTATATTGTTCTGTAATATTAAGGACCGAGGAGATTCCGATCCCCTTGCGTCCTTTTTTCTTGGAGGAAATGAATGTATTTCCCGATCTTTGAATCTCTCCTTCATAGCTGTTCTCGACGATGACCGCAAGAAGAGAGTTGGTGGTCGCAGATATTTTCACATTGATGAAGCCGCTGCCGGAAGTCATTCGCATGCAGGCTTCGGATGCATTTTCCAGAAGATTGGAAACTATAGCGCATAGATCCATATCGGGCAAGAGGGGTTCCCCGGGGAGGGATATAGAACTGTTAAAAACAGAGCCTCTCTCTTCGGACAGCTCCTTATAATACCTGATCAGAGAATTCAGGGCGGTATTCTCGCTGTAGATATCCGCCGCAGGCGTCAGGGAAGTGCGGTAGTCTTCGATATAAGCGTTCAATTCTCCGGTATTTTTCGTTTTGATGTATGAGTCTATCACGAGAAGATGGTGGCGGATATCGTGCCGCTGCCGGCTGGTCTGTTCGATCTGCTGCTGAAGTACCTCAGACTGTTTGCGCTGTGACGCCAATACGGTCTCTGAGATATGAAGCTTCTCAGACAGGTTCGCATTCTCGATGATCACCAGCACCGCTCTCATGATCAGGACGTAGGTTGCAAATGTAAGGATCACCCATAAGGGAGGAATATAGTAGTAAAATCTGTCCGGTGCGGAATCGGGAACGGATATATCCTGGGAGAACAAAAGGGTATAGAGCAGGTTGTTGCAGATCGGAATGATCCATACCTGATTCCATATGGAGAAGGAGACCGTATAGTCCAAAGCCGGGCGCAATATCCGCTTGAAGAAGCGGTATATCAGCGGGAATGTAATAAGGAGCAGGACGGCCCGGATCCTGAAGGAGTCGAAAGTATCATAGGACGGCAGGCGGCGGTGAAACAAGAAATAGACATACATGGACAGAAGCGTGACATGTTCTGCGTAGCATTTTGCGATGGCAACGATAAAAATCCCGTGTCCTAAGCGGTATCCGGTCGCCATATCGAAGATGACAGCGCCGAGAATGATGGTGGCCAGTCCGATCAGGAAGTATTTCAGCGGAAATGAGATATAGTTGACGTAGGTGCGGGAGCCGTAGAAGGTTATCGCCAGATACAGCAGGATGGCAACGGCGATATGCATGAAGGCAGGGGCATGCATATGGTCTTTGAAGGTAAGCAAAAGGAGGATAAAACAGGGGAATATGAAGCAAAGAGTATTAAAAATATGAGCAGATGTCATGATATCGTACCTCCGTTTACATAATCAAAGATATAGTTGGCGTACGCCTGTATGATCTCCTTTTTCTGGGATTTGAAGATAGGCAGGCGTTCTCCGTTTTTGAGTATGAAATCGCTGTCTTCCCAGGTGTCCACATAGTCCATATTGACCATACAATTCCGGTAGCACCATAAGAATTGTCCGTAGGGGGACAGCATAGGGGAGAAATTCCCAAAGGACATATAAGAGCGGACGATGCTGGACGGGGTGTGAACCTGGATATAATGATTGTGGTAGTCTACATACATGATATCCGTGATCAGAACCCTCGTCTGGAAGCGTCCTTCTTTTAGTTCGATGTAATGCGCAAATCTTGCGGCAGTATGCTCGAAGCGATCGAGGGAATCTTCCAGCCGCGCGTAGGTGTATGGCTTCAGCAGATAATCCAGTGCGTGAAGGCGGAACGCCTTGACTGCGTGTTCTTTGCTGGAAGTTGAGAAGATGATCTGGCATCTGGGATTAAGCTTTTGGATCTCCTTTGCGACCATGATACCGTCTGTGTCCCGCATGAAAATATCAAGAAAGACAAGGTCGTATTTTTCAGTTTTCAGAGTACAGAGAAACGCCTTTTCCTGGGTGAATTGTCTGATTGATGCGTGTACTTTGTGTTCGTTGCAGTAGCGGCATATGTATTCATATAACAGTGAAATGTCCTTAGCGGAATCATCTATAATAGCGATCGTCATAACAGCCTCCTTATTATCTATGGCATGTTAATATTAACATATTAAATGGACGGGCAGAATTATACAATTAGTAAAATTGTGTCAAATATGGTAAAAAGCTTTTTTTAAGTATTGATAGGGTGTATAAAAGGTTAAGTGCACAGTTGGTATGTCTGTTCTGTGCTGTAAATAATATCTTTTATGGTTACATTAGGAAAGGAGGCTTTGTGTGAAAAAATATGCGGCAGAATTTATCGGGACCATGGTCCTTACTTGGGGGAACGGCAAAGGCAAAGAACAGTACGGCTGCAGGCCTTGTGATCGGCCTTACCCTGGCATTCGTGCATATCCTTGGTATCCCGCTTACAGGAACGAGCGTTAATCCGGCAAGGAGCATCGGCCCTGCAGTTTTTGCGGGAGGGACGGCACTTGAACAGGTATGGATGTTCATAGCCGGTCCGTTTGCAGGCGCCGCGCTTGCGGCTCTTGTGTACCGTATCGTGTGTAAGACGGAAGAGTAAGGGAGTATTCACATATAGGGAAGAAGACGGGTATTATGCAGTTTTTATAGGAAGACGGTATCTTTTTGAACAAGTTACATAAAAATGGGAAAAGCACTTGAATTTTGGTATCAGATTTAGTACAATTATTACCAGTTGAGGATTATTTAACAATGTAACAGGTTAATAGCTTCACGATTCATAGGACTGCGTAAACAGTTAATAAAACTTTAGGAGGAATTAATCATGGCAGTAAAAGTAGCGATCAATGGATTCGGACGTATCGGACGTCTTGCATTCAGACAGATGTTTGGAGCAGAAGGGTATGAGGTTGTAGCGATCAACGATCTGACATCCCCTAAGATGCTTGCACACCTGTTAAAGTATGACTCTTCACAGGGCAGATACGCTTTATGCGACAAGGTAGAAGCAACAGAGGATTCTATCGTTGTTGACGGCAAAGAGATTAAGATTTATGCAAAGGCTAACGCAGAAGAGCTTCCATGGGGAGAGATCGGCGTAGATGTTGTTCTGGAGTGTACAGGATTCTACACCTCTAAAGAGAAAGCTTCCGCACATGTTAAGGCAGGTGCAAGAAAAGTTGTTATTTCCGCACCAGCAGGAAATGACCTTCCTACTATCGTTTACAATGTAAATCATGACAAATTGACAGCAGAGGATACCGTTATCTCCGCAGCTTCCTGTACAACAAACTGTCTGGCGCCAATGGCTAAGGCTCTGAATGATCTTGCAACCATCAAGTCTGGTATTATGTGCACGATTCATGCTTACACAGGCGATCAGATGACTCTTGACGGACCGCAGAGAAAGGGTGACTTAAGAAGATCACGTGCAGCAGCAGTGAATATCGTACCTAACAGCACAGGTGCAGCTAAGGCTATCGGTCTTGTTATTCCTGAACTGAACGGCAAGCTGATCGGAGCTGCTCAGAGAATTCCTACACCTACAGGATCAACAACTATCCTGACAGCAGTTGTTGAAGGCAATGTAACAGTTGATCAGATCAACGAGGCTATGAAGGCTGCTTCTAACGAGTCCTTCGGATACAACACAGACGAGATCGTATCCAGCGATATCGTTGGTATGAGATATGGTTCATTGTTCGATGCTACACAGACAATGGTATGCCCATTAGACAACGGAACAACAGAGGTTCAGGTTGTATCATGGTATGACAATGAGAATTCTTACACAAGCCAGATGGTAAGAACAATCAAATACTTCTCTGAATTAGCATAATTCTGGAATACCCAAAGGGTCCGGTCTGATAATGGACCGGGCCTTTTCTTAACAAGGATAATCTTTGTGACAATTTATATCTAGGAGGCAATTTACATGCTCAATAAAAAATCTGTAGATGACATTAATGTAAAGGGAAAAAAGGTACTTGTGAGATGTGATTTCAACGTTCCGCTTATTGACGGAAAGATTACGGATGAGAACCGTCTTGTTGCGGCGCTTCCTACGATCAAGAAGCTGATCGCCGACGGAGGGAAGATCATTCTCTGCTCGCATCTTGGAAAGCCAAAGGGAGAGCCGAAGCCGGAGTTATCTCTTGCACCGGTAGCGAAGCGTCTGTCTGAACTTCTTGATCAGGAAGTAAAATTTGCTGCGGACGCAGAGGTCGTAGGCGCGAACGCTAAGGCGGCAGTAGACGCTATGCAGGACGGCGAAGTGGTTCTTCTTGAGAATACCCGTTACAGAATAGAAGAGACAAAGAACGGAGAGGCGTTCAGCAAGGATCTTGCTTCTCTGTGCGATGTATTCGTGAATGATGCATTCGGAACCGCGCACCGTGCACACTGTTCTAACGTAGGCGTGACACAGTTCGTAGATACGGCGGCAGTAGGTTACTTAATGCAGAAAGAGATCGATTTCCTCGGCAATGCAGTTAATAACCCGGAGAGACCGTTCGTAGCGATTCTCGGCGGAGCGAAGGTTTCCAGCAAGATCTCTGTGATCGAGAATCTTCTTGACAAGGTGGATACTCTGATCATCGGCGGCGGAATGTCTTATACCTTCTCGAAGGCACAGGGCGGAAGCGTAGGCGGATCCCTTCTGGAGGCAGATTACTGCGAATATGCGCTGAATATGCTTAAGAAGGCAGAGGAGAAGGGCGTGAAGCTGCTGCTTCCTGTTGATACTGTGATCGCGGATGATTTCTCCAATGATGCAAACAGCAAGGTGGTTAAGGCAGGCGAGATCCCGGACGGATGGCAGGGTCTTGATATCGGGCCGGATACCGTGAAGATCTTCTGTGACGCCGTACAGGATGCCAAGACGGTTGTATGGAACGGACCGATGGGCTGCTTCGAGATGCCGAAGTTCGCAAACGGTACGGAAGCGGTTGCCAAGGCGCTGGCAGATACAGAAGCTACGACCATCATCGGCGGCGGCGACTCCGCAGCGGCAGTCAACCAGTTAGGCTACGGAGACAAGATGACCCACATCTCAACCGGCGGCGGCGCCTCCCTCGAATTCCTCGAAGGCAAAGAGTTACCAGGCGTAGCGGCGGCTAATGATAAGTAAGCACTTGGCGAGGTTTTATCGAGCCTAGTGCGAACTTACTTCACCGCACTTAGAGAATCCGAGCCGAAGGGCGAAGGATGAACTTAGTAAGGTGAAGTTACTTAAAGTAAGCACTTGGCGAGGTTTTTACGAGCCTAGAGAAGTGAACATCCCCCGGCGAAGGATGAACTTAGTAAGGTGAAGTTACATTACCTTTCAACAATAATACAGAACAGGAGACCAACAAACATGGCAAGGAAGAAAATTATAGCAGGCAACTGGAAGATGAACAAGACTCCAAGCGAGGCAGTTGCATTAGTAGAGGAATTAAAACCATTAGTAGCGAACGACGAAGTCGACGTAGTATTCTGCGTGCCGGCAATTGATATCGTTCCGGTCGTAGAGGCTGCAAAAGGCACCAACATCCAGGTTGGAGCAGAGAATATGTATTTCGAGGAGAGCGGCGCATACACCGGAGAGATCTCCCCGAACATGCTGGTAGATGCAGGCGTAAAATACGTTGTTCTCGGCCATTCCGAGAGAAGAGAGTATTTCGGCGAGACCAATGAGGACGTGAACAAGAAGGTGCTCAAGGCATTTGAGCATGGGATCACACCGATCATGTGCTGCGGCGAGACATTGGAACAGAGAGAGCAGGGTGTGACTATGGACTTCATCCGTCAGCAGGTGAAGGTTGGCTTCCAGAATGTGACGGCAGACCAGGCTAAGACAGCAGTGATCGCTTACGAGCCGATCTGGGCGATCGGAACAGGCAAGACGGCTACGACTGAGCAGGCTCAGGAAGTATGTGCAGGAATCCGTGCTTGTATCGCAGAAGTATATGATGCAGCTACAGCGGCAGAGATCCGTATCCAGTACGGCGGTTCTGTCAATGCAGCTACAGCGGCAGACCTGTTTGCACAGGCCGATATCGACGGCGGCCTTGTAGGCGGCGCTTCTTTGAAGGCTGACTTCGGTAAGATCGTTAACTATAAATAAGCGCACGTCTGTGAACACTGATTGTTAAAAATACGATGCAAATAGGGATATTGAAGGGATGTAGTTCCTTTGATATCCCTTTTTGGTTTCTTGACAATTGGAAATATTTCTTTCAATGCAGATGCTCGTGTGATACAATTAGTAGAAAGATTAGGAAGCGCCGGCGGAGATATTTGCGGGAACTGCCAGATAAAAGGAGAAGAACATGGGAATATTTTCATTTCGTAATAAGAATGGGAAAGAGACAGAAGAAGAGAGCTATCGGTTCCGGACAGAGCAGCTTCTTCAGAAGATTTTGGATGGAAATGCCAGGGGACAGGAGCTTTTGGATGCCTTGTCTCAGCAAATCCGGCAGACAGGAACGGATGTCCGCAAGCATGATATGGCGTTGGAGGATTGTCTGGATGTATTAGAAGAGCAGCGTGAGGAAGAGACACAGAGTCAGAAGAAGATTGCCGAGTTAGAGTCTGGCCAGGAGAAACTGCTGCAGGTATTGGATGCGTACCAGGAACAGGTGTGGAATATGATGCGGTATGCCGCAGAGCATGACCCGGCATGGGTGGCGCAGATAGATCTGATCAGAAATGCTGTGAGAGGGAAGCAGATCTCCGGCGGGGTCAGCCTGATCGAAGAGACAGGAGTCAGGGTGGACTATGCACTTCATGAGGTGATCGAGATCATAGATACAGCGGAAGAGGAAAGGGCGCAGGTTGTCGCAGAGATCTATCATCCCGGATATGTATATATGGGAGTGGTAAAGAAGAAAGCGAAGGTGGCCGCCTATCGTTATGTACAGACAGACGGTCAGGAACAAGGAACGGGCCTGGAGAGAGGTATATAAAGACAGGATTGCATAGAGTGAAGTATGAAAGCAGCCTGTCAAAAGGCAGCGACTAAATAAGAATACAAAAGAAAGCGGGAGCAGGGCATATGAGTACGGATACGATTATAGGAATAGATCTGGGGACATCTACATCGGAGGCAGCCATTATCCGAGACGGAAAGCCGGAGATGATATTGAATTATGACGGAGAGGTGATCACACCTTCTGCGGTTGGAACAGATCAGGATAAGAATTTTGTATTTGGGGACAAGGCAAAAGCGCAGTATCTTATGGCCCCGGAAGATACGGTAATAGAGGTAAAGCGCAAGATCGGCACGAAAGAGAAGATACATATGGGCGGTAAGGAGTTTACTCCGGTGGAGATCTCTGCCATGCTTCTTTCTCATATCAAAGATTATGTATCAGAATATCTGAAGGAAGAGGTTTCGCGTGCTGTGATCTCTGTTCCGGCGTATTTTGACGACCTGCAGAGGCAGGAGACAGTGGAGGCAGGGAAACTCGCGGGATTTACCGTTGAGCGGATCATCAATGAGCCCACGGCGGCGGCGCTTAGCTATGGGATCGGGCATATGGAGGAAGAGAGCCATATCCTGGTCTATGATCTTGGCGGCGGGACATTTGATGTGACATTATTGGAGATGTTTGGCGGCGTGCTGGAGGTAAAGGCCAGCAGCGGGGATAATAAGCTTGGCGGCAAGGATTTCGATGAACGTCTGATCCAATGGATGCTCAGACAGTTCCGGAAGAAGGAAGGTATCGACCTTGAGAAGAACACGGCGGCAATGGTGAAGTTAAAGGAGCAGGCAGAATGGTGTAAGAAGGAATTGAGCACGCAGGATTCCTGCAGGATCGTGATCCCGTTTATTGCTCAAAAGAAAGGGAATCCGGTTGCACTGGATGAGACTATAACTGTCAGTGAGTTCGAAGAGATGGTTAAGGATCTGGTGGAGAGGACGCATAACCCGATCGATATCGTGTTAGCTGACAGCGAGATCCTGCCGGAAGATATTGACAGGATCCTTCTGGTGGGCGGTTCTACACGTATACCGATGATCAGCAGGGATCTTGAGCGTTATCTCAAGAAGAAGCCGTCGCAGGCCCTGAATCCGGATTATGCGGTTGCGGAAGGGTCTGCCATTCAGGCAGGTATCATCGAGGGAACCATAAGTGGGGAAGACAGTCTGATCATGACGGATGTAAATCCATATACATTGGGAGTCCGCGCACTGTCCGGTTTTGATCTGAATTATATGAGCGTGGTCATTCCAAGGAATGTAACGATACCCACATCCAGGAAGAATACCTATTTTACAAGCTGGGACGGTCAGTCGGCGGCTAAGATAGAAGTGTACCAGGGAGAAGCAGATGATGTGCGCAAGAATCATTTCCTAGGAGAGTTTGTGGTATCCGGCATTCCATGGAAGGAAGCCGGAGAGGAGAAGGTGGAAGTGGAGTTTGCCTACAATCTGAACGGAATGCTGGAGGTCAAAGCGAAGATCGTAAGTACGGGAGAAGAGGCGGCAGTTGAGATCAATATGATGGAACAGACGGCAAAAGATCATGAGATAACGGATGTAAGCAGATGGAAGGACTCTTCTTATGCCAGGCAGTTCAGAACGGTTATACGGCGGGCTGAGCGCAGGCTTAAGAATGCAGATACTCTGGATGTCCTGTACCGCATAGACCTGGAAGACACCTTGTATGAGCTTAAGTGCGCGCTGATCGAAGAGGATCTGGAATCGGCGGAAGAGCTGGAAGAAGAGCTCCTGGATATGCTGGAAGGATAACATTAGAAAAGAGGGAAAAAGCAATGAGCACTTATTATGAGATATTAGGAGTCAAGCAGGGGGCGGCGCAGGCTGAGATTAAGAAAGCATATTTCTCGCTGGTCAGGCAGCATTCGCCGGAGAAGGACCCGGAGAAATTCCGGGAGATCAGAGAGGCTTATGAACACTTGAAGGATGCGCCGGAAGATCAGGGGCCTGTATTTGCTCTGCCGAAAGATCCAGGGGCCGCAAAATTCTTAGAACAGATTCAGATCTACCAAAGAGCCGGAGATGATGAACGGTTTCGGGATGCGTGTGAAGAGGCCTACAGGATTTTCCCGGAGGAGATACAGTTTCTGTATCTGATGACATATGCGCGCCGAAGAGCCGGTAATACAGGAAAAGCAGTAAAAAGCGGTGAAGAATTGGTGGCAAAAGAGCCGGACAATAAGTGGTTCTGGCAGGAACTGGCTTTTTCCTATCAGGAACGCGGATATACGCGCAAGGCGTTTGGCGCGTTTGACAGGGCGTATGAGCTGGGATGCCGGGACAATGATTTTGTTCTGGAATTCTCCCTGTCCTGCAGCTCTTACGAACAATATGACCGGGGAATCCATGTGCTGACAGAATTTATCGGCAGCGGCAAGCGATGGAAGAGAGAAGAGATCCCGCAGGTCCTGGAAGGATTTTCAGGACTGATGGCAATGATTATGTTCACAGACGGGGATCTGTCGGCGGTGCTTAAGCTTTTTAAGGCTTTTCTTGAGCAATACAGTATCTATGTAGAGGAGAATATGGATATTCTGTCTCAGATCGTGACAGTGATGATTCTTCATCCGGCACTGAATGATAGACAGAACCATCCTATGATCCAGGAGATTATAGAGCTTTTTTCGGCGGCCAGCCATTCGGAATTCGGGAAAAACCTGGCAGAAGAGCTCGAAGGAAGGAGACGGGATAATCTTTTCCGTGAAGATTCCAGACTCAGCGAGATCATGCGAATCTGTTCGGACATATATTTTATGGTGGATGATATGCCTTCGGACATTCGGACATTTGAAGAATTGGATATGAAGCTGTGTATGATCGAAGAACGGCAGGATATTTTGCCCCAGCTTGATATAGTCGAGGCAGAATATCCGGAATATTTTAAGAGGCTCGAAGACTTCGCAAGGCGGTTAAGAGAAGGGAAGAACCTGGAATATCTGAAAGACAGCTTGCTGAAACAATACTGCCGTCTGGAACCATATATAGGAGGCGGTATGTATTTTGAACGGTATCCGCAGGAAAGGACGAGAATTGAGGGAACAGTAGTCTACGAGGATGACACGCCGTATGTGAGAAAAGAAAAGAAGATTGGGCGTAACGCCCCGTGTCCGTGCGGAAGCGGGAAGAAATACAAACATTGCTGTATGAAAAAGAAAGAAGGGAATTAAAATGGAACGCGCACAGCTTGAAACTCTGGTTCAGAGATTATATGCCGGGATGGAGGGCAATCGGGTCATTGTAGAAGAAGCGGACGGGGCAGGAAGGCCGTTGAGGATGTTCGACGAGCCGCTGATTGGAATCGGCTCTGCCGCTGATCCGCTGTTTGACGAGTATAAGAAGCCGGAAGCGGTCGGGCCCTGGCACTGCTCGCCGAAGGAGTGGCTTGCAGAAGCGCAGACGGTGATATCCCTGTTCTTTCCGATCAGTGAAGAAGCGAGGAAGAGCAATCGGGGACTCCCCGAAGAGCCGTCTCTTGAATGGCTTTACTGCAGGATAGAGGGGAATGAATATCTGCGGACGTTTATTGCAGGACTGCGGGACAGTCTGCGCCAGGAGGGGTATTCGGCCTGCGCTCCGGCGCTGGATGAAAGGTTCTGCGCCTTCATGAATCAGAAGCCGGATACGGATTCTGAGACGGAGGTATACGGGAGCATGTGGTCGGAAAGGCATGCGGCGTATATCTGCGGGCTTGGTACGTTCGGCCTGTCTAAGGGAATCATTACGCGCAAGGGGATGGCGGGCCGGTTCGCCAGTCTTGTGACATCCCTTGAATTAGAGGCAGATGTGCGGCCGTACCAGGGGCTCTATGATTACTGTATCCAGTGCGGCCAATGTATAGAGCGCTGTCCGGTTCATGCGATCTCGGCAGAAGGGAAGGAGCATCTGCCCTGCCACAATTGGCTGCTGCATGTAAAGAAGCATCATGCGCCCCGTTTAGGATGCGGGAAGTGCCAGACGGCAGTGCCTTGCGAGTGCGGCATACCGGGGTCTGCCAGACAGAGATTCCATAATTTATAATTCAATAATTTTTTAACGAAATTTATTTTAAAATAGGACAAAGTATTGTATAATATAAGACCGAAAGGGGTTTTGACATGATATACAAAGAGATACCAATACGGGAGGAAGGTTCCGCCGAGTATGCGAGACTTCAGGTCTATATCCAGGATACGCCCCATGACGGGAGCCTTAAGGTGAAGAGACGCCCGCTGATCCTGATCTGTCCGGGCGGCGCATATATGCGGACCAGTTACAGAGAGGGCGAGCCGACGGCGCTGCATTTCTTAAGCAAGGGATATCATGCCTGCGTGCTGCGCTATTCGGTGGCTCCGGTCCATTTCCCGACACAGGTCTTAGAAGTCGGCCGGTCAGTGAAGCTCATTCGGGATCATGCCGCAGAGTGGAATGTAGATGCGGATCGGATCGTCGTGCAGGGCTCGTCGGCAGGAGGACATCTTGCGGCAAGCTTCGGCGTTTTCTGGGATCAGGACTTTCTTGCTTCAAGGCTTCGGGCAGAGACAGAGGAGTTAAGGCCAAGGGGGATCATGCTGAGCTACCCGGTCATTACTGCGGATCCGAAGTATGCGCATACAGAGAGCTTCGAGATGCTGTTGGGGGATGAGTACGAATCGTCGTCAGAGAAGGTATCTCTGGAAAAGCAGGTGACAAAGTCGACGCCTCCTTGTTTCCTCTGGCATACGATGGAGGATGAGACGGTGCCGGTAGAGAATTCACTGCTGTTTACCATGGCGCTTCGCAGGGAGAATATTCCGGCAGAGCTGCATATATTCCCTGAGGGAGCGCACGGCTTAAGCCTTGCAAGCCCTGTTGTGGAACGGGAGAACGGGGAAGGCGTGCAGGCAGAGTGTGCAAGGTGGATCGATCTGGCAGACGCATGGCTTGAGAGGTTATTTGGGTAGATGGAATATGAAAAATGTTGAGCAAAGGAGTGTTACGTTATTATGAACAAGAAACCAACGGTACTGATGATATTGGATGGCTACGGACTGAATGAGAAGAAAGAGGGCAACGCCGTCTTAGAGGGCAGAACTCCGGTTATGGACGGGCTTATGGCCGAGTGTCCGTTTGTCAGGGGCAATGCAAGCGGCATGGCGGTAGGGCTTCCTGACGGACAGATGGGCAATTCCGAGGTAGGGCATCTGAATATGGGCGCGGGACGCATCGTATATCAGGATCTTACCAAGATCACGAAGGCGATTCAGGACGGGGATTTCTTCGAGAATCCGGCGCTTCTTGCTGCATGTGAGAATGTGAAGAAGAACAACAGCGCGCTGCATATGTTCGGTCTGGTGTCCGACGGCGGCGTGCACAGCCACAATACACATATCTATGGTCTTCTGGAGCTGGCGAAGCGTCAGGGCATCGAGAAGGTATATGTACATTGTTTCCTGGACGGACGTGATACGCCTCCGGCTTCCGGGAAGGAATATGTAGAACAGCTTGCGGCGAAGATGGAAGAGATCGGTGTAGGCGAGATCGCGACGGTCATGGGTCGCTACTATGCGATGGACCGCGACAACCGCTGGGACCGTGTGGAGAAGGCATACCGCGCCATGGTACACGGTGAAGGTGAGAAGGCGGTAAGCGGACCGGAAGGCATCCAGGCTTCCTACGATAAGGATACGACGGATGAATTCGTGCTTCCGACCGTTGTGACGAAGGACGGCGCTCCGGCTGCGACTATTAAGGATAACGATTCGATCATCTTCTTCAACTTCCGCCCTGACCGTGCAAGAGAGATCACCAGGACCTTCTGCGACGACGGATTCACAGGCTTCGACAGAGGCGAGAGGGTGAAGACCTGTTATGTGTGCTTCACGGAGTATGACGTGACCATCGAGAATAAGCAGGTAGCATTCGTCAAGGAAGAGATCACCAATACGTTCGGGGAATTCCTTGCCTCCAACGGGAAGAAGCAGGCGCGTATCGCTGAGACAGAGAAGTATGCCCATGTGACCTTCTTCTTCAACGGCGGTGTGGAAGAGCCGAATGCAGGCGAGGACAGGATCCTTGTGAACTCACCGAAGGTAGCGACCTATGATCTGAAGCCGGAGATGAGCGCGTACGAGGTATGCGATAAGCTGACGGGCGCGATCCGCTCCAAAGAATATGACGTGATCATCATTAACTTCGCGAACCCGGATATGGTAGGCCATACCGGCGTAGAGGCTGCGGCGGTCAAGGCGATCGAGGCTGTGGACGAATGCGTTGGGAAGGCAGTGGAAGCGATCAAGGATGTGGACGGCCAGATGTTTATCTGTGCGGATCATGGGAATGCGGAGCAGTTGATCGACGAGGAGACGGGCGAGCCGTTTACCGCGCACACTACGAATCCGGTGCCGTTCATCCTGGTAAATGCCGATCCTGCTTACAAGCTTCGGGAGGGCGGCTGCCTGGCAGATATTGCGCCGACCCTGATCGAGCTTATGGGAATGGAACAGCCGAAAGAGATGACCGGGAAGAGCCTGCTTATGAAATAGCCTGCTTGTGAAATAGATTTTTATGAATATTATGATTGCGGAGGATGATGCTGTCATCCGTCAGGAGCTTAGAGTGCTCCTGGAGAATGCGCTGTATCAGGTGACTGCCCTTGAAGACTTCTCGGACGTTGCTTCTGCCGTGCTGGCAGAGAAGCCGGATCTTGTGCTGCTGGATCTGAATCTTCCAGAAGAGTCCGGCTTCGGTATCTGTACGAGGATACGGGCAGAATCCGAGGTCCCGGTGATCTTCGTGACCAGCCGGACGGATTCGATGGATGAGCTGAACGGAATGCTGAAAGGGGGAGATGATTATATCACCAAGCCCTTTCAGGCGCCGATCCTTCTGGCAAGGATCGCGGCAGTTCTTAAGAGAACACACCGGGATACAAGGGAAGAAGAGCAAAAGCTTGTGTATAAGGGTGTGGAGCTTGATATTGCAAGAGGGATGGTAAGCTGCGGCACCCAGCAGACGGAGCTTACTAAGAACGAGTTGAAGATCCTGCATTATTTGTTTCGGAAGAAGGGGGAGATCGTCCCCCGGGCGGATATGATCGAGTATCTGTGGGATAACCAGGTGTTCATTGATGATAATACACTGAGCGTCAATATTACGCGTATCCGCGGAAAGCTTCGGGAGATCGGAGTCTGTGGCCTGATCGAGACGAAGCGGGGAATGGGGTATCGGATATGAAGCTTACAGAATATTTAAGAGATAAAATCCTGCTTATAGTGCTGCATATGACCTGTATGCTGCTTTTAGCAGGATTTTTATCTGCTACGGGATATGAGACGGAATATTACCTGCTGATCGTCATCTTCTGGTTCCTGATTCTGACTGCGTGGCTTGGATATGGGTATTATAACAGAAAATGTTATTTTGAGGAATTAGAGACGGTTCTTACGAAGATGGATCAGAGGTATCTTCTGGGAGAACTGATGCCGGCGTCTCACAGGCTTGAGGATCAGTTGTACAGAGATTTGATCAGGATCTCCAACAAGTCGGTCATTGAACGGATCCGGCAGATCGAAGATGAACAGAAGGAATATCGGGAATATATCGAGAGCTGGGTGCATGAGATCAAGGCGCCGATCACGGGCATTGACCTGATGTGTGAGAATGATAAGAATGACAGTACGCGGCGGATCCGCCTGGAGAACCAGAAGATCGAGAATTACGTGGATATGGCGCTCTACTATGCCAGGTCGGATGAGGTGTACAAGGATTATGTGATCCGTAAGACGGATCTGCAGGAAATTGCTGCAGAGGTGCTGAAAAAGAATAAGCTCTGTCTGATTCAGAGCCGGGTGCAGGCCGAGATAGACTGCGGGGATTCTGCGTATACGGACCGGAAGTGGATCACATTTATTCTGAACCAGCTTGTACTGAACAGTACGAAATACCGGAGAGAGGAGGGAGCCCGGATCTGGATCAGCACGGCTAAGTACGGGCATGGAGTGCGTCTGACCGTGAGAGATAACGGTATCGGCATCAGGGAAGAAGAACTTGACCGCATCTTCGAGAAGGGATTTACCGGGAGCAACGGACGCAAGAGGGAGCGTTCCACGGGGATGGGACTCTATCTGTGCGAAAGGCTGTGCCAGAAATTGGGGATTGTGATAGATGTGAAGTCCCGTGAACAGGAAGGGACGGAGATGATCTTAGAATTCCCGGTGAGCAGCTATCTTGCAAAGGAGTTATAGGGCTTGATTTTTAATCTTTCAAAATTGTAAGATTACTGCAAGACGGGGCGATACTACATTTTATAAAGATCTGCTAAAGTAAAACTGACGAAAATATTCAGCATTAGAAGGGAGAGACGGTACATGAAGGATTATATCCGGGTGTGTGATGTTGAGAAATACTACGGCAGTGCCTCGAATGTGACGAAGGCCATTGACCGTGTCAGTTTTACCGTAGCGCAGGGAGAATTCGTGGGAGTGATGGGGGCGTCCGGTTCCGGCAAGACGACGCTTCTGAACATACTTTCCACCATCGACAGAGTAACGGCGGGGCATATATGGTACGGGGATACGGACATTGCCGAGATGAAAGAGAATGCGCTTGCCGAATTCAGGAAGGAGAATCTGGGGTTTGTATTCCAGGATTACAATCTTCTGGATACGCTGACGATCGAGGAGAATATCATCCTTGCTATGACGCTGCATGGGCGCGGGAAGAAGGAGATCCGCGGTAAATGCGAGGAGATGCTTACGCTCCTTGGGATTAAGGATATCCGGGACAAATTCCCCTATCAGGTATCAGGCGGCCAGAAGCAGCGGTGCGCCTGTGCGAGAGCCTTGATCAATGATCCGCGCCTGATCCTTGCGGACGAACCTACGGGGGCGTTGGATTCCCGGTCTGCCCAGACGCTTCTGGAGACGTTTACCGATATGAACCGGAGGATGCATGCGACGATACTCATGGTCACTCACGATGCGTTTTCAGCAAGCTACAGCAGCCGGATCCTGTTCTTGAAGGACGGGAAGATATTCCATGAGCTGATACGCGGTTCGAAGAACAGGCGGGATTTCTTAAATGAGATCCTGGATGTCCTGGCCCTGACGGGAGGTGAAGCGAGCGATGCTAGGTAAACTTGCATTTCGGAATGTCAGGCGTTCTGCCAGGGATTATCTGGTGTATTTCCTGACCATGACCTTCGTGACGGCGCTGATGTTCGCATTTAACAGCCTGATCTTCACCAGGGACATTGAAGAGATGTTTCAGGTGGCCGGTCTGATGATGGCGCTTGTGGGACTTGCGACCTTCTTCATCGTATTGATCGTGGCGTGGCTGATCAATTACATGGTACGGTTCATGCTTGAGAAGCGGAGCCGTGAATTCGGGATCTATCTTCTGATCGGTATGAAGAAGAAGGAGATCGCCCGTCTGTATCAGCGGGAGAATGTCCTGCTTGGGATAGGTGCGTTTTTTATTGGAATGGTGTTTGGTGTCCTATTGCAGCAGGTGATCATGACGATCCTGTACAGCATGATTCGGATGAAATACGACCTTCACATGGAATTCAACAGAGATTGTATCCTGATGACTGCCGCTTGCTATGGGGGCTGTTATCTTCTGGCTCTGTTTCGGAGCAAAAGGCGGTTCAAGAGGATGAATATCCGCGATCTGATGGAGGCTCAGAAGAAGAATGAGGAGGTGCGGGAATCTCATGAGCAGCGGAAGAGATGGCTGCTTCCTGCGTCTGTCCTGTTCCTGGGATTATTTGCGGCATTTATCTTCTTGGGCAAAATCCAGAACGGCGGGCACGTGCTGTTCTTTCTGGTGGGGATCGTCCTGGTCATTTATCTCTTCTATATAGGCTTATCTTCCTGGCTGGTCTGTTATGTGAGAAGAAGGGGGAATGCGGTGTACCGCGGACAGAATCTCTTCCTGCTGCGGCAGTTCTCCTCGAAGCTTAAGACCATGAGCTTTACCATGGGGACGCTGACGGCGCTGTTTACCATAGCGTTCTTAGGATGTACGGTGGCGATGATGTTCAGCGACTATCAGAATAAGATCCTTGAAACGAAGTTCCCATTTGACGTGCAGATCAACAGTGCGGACACGGAGGATGATTTCGCGGATGAGCTGGAGGTCATAGAGGAATCGGCGAAGATATCAGAGGCTTATCTATATCATATCTATGCAAGGATCCAAAAAGGCGTGCAAGGCGGTGCAAACGGTGCGCGGACAGATGGGCGCATCCCGGAGGAAAGCCAGGTCAATATCTGGCTCAGCACCCATTTGAAGACCTTCGGCAGGACGTATCTGAATGAGGATGGAAGCCCGAACCTTAAGAAGATCGCGAAAGACAGCGGGCAAGGTGCGTTCTATTGCAAGTATGATACCTATATGAAGCTGTCGGATTATAACCGTCTCCGTGGTATGCTTGGATATCCTGCAGTCTCTCTTGGAGAGCATGAATATCTCATTCATCTGAAAGAGAGGATACGGGAAGAAGCCGGGAATCTGAAGGATGATATTACGATCCGGGGGAACGAGGGGGAACTTCAATTCGCAGGATATTATGCGGAACCATTTTCACAGGACGGACATAACGGCGGAGACTATGTGATCGTTGTTCCTGATTCGCAGGAGGCGCTGCTGACTCCTTATTATTCGGAGCTGGCTGTGGATATTGAGGGAGAAGCGCCGTTCGGGCTGGGGAATCAGCTGGATCATATCGGCGGGCCGAAGTCCCGGGACGATACCGGGGAAGATGAGGACATTGCAGGGCATAAGGCATTGCCGGGAAATATCTGCTGCGGTTCGGATACGATCGTCGTTATGTCAGTGGAGAATATGGTGCGGGACAATCTGATTCCGGAGATGAAGTATATGCTGTCCAGTCTGATCTTCCCATGCTTCTATATAGGGCTGGTGTTCTTGTGCGTTGCTTTGACGGTGCTGTCTGTGCAGCAGCTCAGTGATTCTGCAAATTATAAGTTCCGGTATTCGGTGCTTAAGAAGCTTGGGATGAACAGGCAGGAGATCGGGATGGTGATCCTCAAACAGCTTGCGTGCTATTATCTGTGTCCGGTATTCCTTGCGGCGGTGATCGGCGGGAGTGTATCGGTGTTCATGAGCGGGAAATTTATCTTTTATACGGGGATCCGCACGGCGGTGATCAATTATTTCGGGTTATCGTTCTTACTGTTCTTCGGAATCTATGCTCTGTATTTTATTACGACTTATGTAAGCTTCAGGAGGAATGTGGAGGTGTAGACGCTCCCCTTTTCTGGATAACCTCTTGATTTGTAGGTTATCTTCGGCTATACTGTAAGCAAGGAGGTGCAGTGCCTTATGGAGGATGTATATGAGATTATACGCCGTATCGAAGAACGGATTGCAGGGTTGCCTGCCGGATACATTTCCAGAAAGACGATTAAAGGGAAAGTCCAGCACTACCGACAGTGGCGGGAGGACGGGAAAATCAAAAGCAAATATATCCGGGAGGATGAACTGGAGGAAATTCGGGATCAGATCGGGGAACGGAAACAGTTGGAAGAACGGCTGAAGGAGCTGAAAAAGCAGGTTCCCATTCAGGAGGTGAAAGCGATGAAGTTTGAAACCAATCTCATAACCGGGGCTGCACTTGGCAGTATGGTTCGGAATGTCAGGGAGCTTGAAAAGCGGGATTGCTTTGAAAAACTCGTGCGTTATCTGCGGGATGATAAGAATTGGACGAGGGTTTGCGCTGTCTACGGCCTTCGCAGGACAGGAAAAACTACCATGCTGTATCAGGCGATTGCGGATATGAATGAGGAAGAACGGGAAAAAGCCGCTTATGTGAAGATGCGGAACAGCGATATCATGAACAACCTTGTTCATGACCTGGATACCCTGTACCATGCCGGATATAAGTATATTTTTATTGATGAAGTGACGCTGATGGAGGATTTTATTGATTCCGCTGCGCTGCTTTCCGACCTGTATGTCCCCATGGGAATGCGGATCGTGCTGTCCGGTACGGATTCCCTGGGCTTCTGGTTTGCGCGGGACAACGAGCTGTATGACCGGGTGCGTACCATCCACACGACCTTCATCCCATTCCGGGAATACAGCCGTCTGCTTGGTATTGGCAGCATCGATGAGTATATCCGCTACGGTGGGATGCTCCAGCCGGGGGAACTGGCCTTCGAGGACGAGGATGCTGCCGCAGATGATTCCTCCTTCCGGGATGACGAATCCACCCGGCGGTATATTGACACGGCCATTGCGAAAAACATCCAGCATTCGCTGGCGTGCTTTAGATATGGTCATTATTTCGGGCATCTGCGCAGCCTCTATGAAGCGGATGAACTGACCAATGCCATCAACCGTATTATTGAGGATATGAACCACAGTTTTGTGCAGAAGGTCATCACGCGGGATTTTGTCTCCCATGACCTGGGCATTTCAGAGCGGAACCTGCGTAATGAACGGGATGTCACAAAGCGGACGGATGCGCTCGGCAGGATCGATAAACAGGCTGTGACCGAAAAGCTGATGCAGCTTCTCAATATCCGCAACCGGGAGCGGCAGACGCTTACGGTGACTGATTCCCAGGCGATACAGATCAGGCAGTATTTGAAATCGCTGGATTTGATCGTGGAATGCCCCATTGAGTATGCGCCTGGTGCGGAGAAAGAACAGAGGGTTTTGTTTATACAGCCCGGTATGCGATACTGCCAGGCGCAGGTGTTGGTGTATTCACTGATGCAGGATGAAACATTCAGCCAGCTATCATCCAATGAAAGGGACTATATCGCGGAGCGTATCCTTGGAGAAGTCCGGGGCCGGATGATGGAGGATATTGTCCTGCTGGAAGCGCTGAAGGCGCTTCCCAAGCAGTACCAGGTGTTCAAGCTGCAGTTTGTCAGCGGCGAGTATGATATGGTTATCTATGATAAGGATACCAATTCCTGCGCCGCCTATGAGATCAAGCACAGCAGCCAGTATGTACGGGAGCAGGCAAGGCATCTGATGGATGAGGAAAAGTTGGCACTGACCTCGCCCCGGTACGGGACACTGGCAGGCCGGTATGTTCTGTATCTTGGAGAGGATATGGACACGGAGGATGGCATCGCTTACAGGAACGCCGAGCAGTTTCTAAAGACGCTGCCGGAGATCACGCTGGCCAGCGGGCTGACAGTTTAGGATTGACAACAGCAGATCATATGGCGTATCTTATATAAGTCGAATAGAGGACAATAGGAGGAAATACTCTGTGGGATCATAAAGAGTGAAAAACAGTTTATGAGTATTCGGGAATTGACGGTTGGCGGTCTGTTTGCGGCGTTGATCGCAGTCGGGGCATTCATTAAGATCACGCTGCCGACAGAGCCGATACCTATGCATTTTACCCTGCAGTGGTTCTTTGTGCTACTTGCAGGGCTTATGCTTGACAGAAGGCTTGCGGGATTCAGCGTGGGGGCGTATCTGCTGATCGGGTTAGCCGGAGTGCCGGTATTTGCTTCCGGCGGCGGTCCGGCGTATCTGCTTCGGCCGGGCTTCGGCTATCTCCTGGGATTTGCCGCGGCCGCATATATTATGGCATGGTTGTGTGAATGGCTTGGAACACTGCGGTTTTCGAAGCTTCTTTTTGTTTCCGCTGCCGGCCTGCTGGTATACTATGCCGTCGGTATGGTATATTATTATGCCGTATGCCGTTTTCTGATCTTCCAGGAGGTGACGTGGAAGATCTTGCTGGTAAATGGTTTTCTGGTGACTGCGGGAGCGGACTTTGCCCTCTGCACAGCCGCCGTATGCACAGCAGCAAGGCTTCGGGGAATGGTCAGGGCTTTGTTGTACTAGAGAGTGACGGAAGAAGGATGAAGATATGAGGAAGATCAGGATAGGTACAAGAGAAAGCAGGCTTGCGTGTATCCAGGCACAGATCGTGGCTGGATACATCCGCCGTAATTGCGAGGGATATGAGACGGAGCTTGTAAAGATCGTCACGACCGGAGATAAGATCCTGTCAAAAAAACTGGATGAGATTGGGCAGAAGGGGCTGTTTGTCAAAGAGCTGGATCTTGCATTGAAGGAGGGGACGACGGATCTGTCGGTACACTCCCTTAAGGATATGCCGATGGAGGTTCCGGGAGAACTTCCGATCATCGGATTCTCACGCCGGGAGGACGCAAGGGATGTCCTTGTGCTGCCAAGAGGAAGTACGGAATATGATTACCGAAGGCCGATCGGCTGTTCCAGCAACAGGCGGATCCTGCAGCTTAAGGAGCTGTATCCGGGTGCCGAGATCAGGACCGTGCGCGGCAATGTCCTCACAAGGCTTCAAAAACTGGATGACAAAGAGTACGGCGCCCTGGTTCTGGCAGCGGCCGGGCTCTTAAGGCTGGGGCTGTCAGAGCGCATCAGCAGGTATTTCTCTGCGGAGGAGATGATACCTGCAGCCGGTCAGGGGATTCTGGGGATTCAGGGGCGCGCCGGGGAGGACTACAGCTATCTTAACGGCTTTTTTGACAGAGAGGCAGAGATATGCGCCCGTTGTGAGAGGGCTTTTATGGAGTACTTAAGCGGCGGCTGTTCCATACCCGCCGGCGTGTACGCCAGGATTCTCGACAAAGAACGGATGAAGGTTCAGGGATTATATTATAATGAGGCGTCTAAGCGTTCCCAAAGGATGTATATAACGGGAGATCGAAGACAGCCTGAAGCCCTGGGCAGAGAACTTGCAAGGCAGCTTAAGGAAGGCAGTGAATCGCTCGGATGATACAGAGGTGAAGAGATGATGCAGACAGGAAAAGTATGGCTGGCCGGAGCCGGTCCGGGCTCTGTAGAGCTTCTGACCGTGAAGGCCTGGAAGCTTATTAAGGCGGGAGATTGTATCGTATATGACAGGCTAGTCGGTAATGAGATCCTGTCTATGATTCCGGCGGACACAGAACTGATCAATGTGGGGAAATCTTCCGGACATCACGCGATCCCGCAGACGGAGATCAATCAGATCTTGATCCGGGAGGCAAAGCTTGGCAAAAAAGTGATACGGTTAAAAGGCGGAGATCCTTTTTTGTTTGGGAGGGGAGGCGAAGAGATAGAGGCCTTGCGCCGGGAAGGGATCCCCTTCGAGGTGGTGCCGGGAGTGTCTTCCTGCGCCGCGGTTCCGGCTTATAACGGGATTCCGGTGACCCACAGGGATTATGTGTCGAGCGTGCATATTATTACAGGGCACCGCAGAAAAGGAAGAGACAGGAAGACGGACTATGAGGCCCTTGTGCGGACGAAAGGGACGCTGGTATTTCTCATGGGCGTGCAGGCGTTGGAGGAGATCATGGGGAATCTTATGCTTGCGGGGATAGCGGGCAGTATGCCGGCCGCCATCCTGCAGCAGGGGACGACCGCGGATCAGAGAAGGGTCACAGCAACAGTCGCTACCCTGGCAGAGGAGGCAAGAAAGCAGCAGATCGAGCCGCCTTCCGTTATTATTGTGGGAGAGGTCGTGAAGCTTGCAGAGGAGTTTGCATGGCATGAGCAGCTTCCGTTGTCGGGAGAGAGGATTCTTGTGACGCGTCCGGCAGAGCGGGGAGATAAGCTGCAGGAGTATTTGAGAGCGCTGGGGGCGGAGGTGCTTACGGTCCCCGTTATCCGAACGGTCCCCGCAGACGGCCAAAAGCGTCTGAAAAGAATCCGTAAGGAGTTAAAAAGGCTCAGGGAATACCAGGTATTGGCGTTCACTTCTCCCTATGGAGTACAGTGCTTTTTTGAGATGCTGCTGGATGCGGGGATGGACGTCAGGGATGTATCGCATATGAGATTCGCCGTGATCGGAGAGGGCACGGCCAATGCATTGAAGGATAAGGGGATCCGGGCGGACTATATGCCCGGGCATTATGACGGGAGGTCTCTTGGCAGACTGCTTGCGAAGGAGCTTACGGACGGAACGGGAATCCTGCTTGCCAGGTCTTCTGTGGGCGGGCCGGAGATTCTTGAAGAGATCAGTGAAAACCAGGCTCTTTCTTACACGGATCTGGCCGTCTACGATACGGTATTCATGGAAAACCAAAGAGAGCGGCTGCGTCTGTTTATGAAGGATGGGAGCGTTACGAAGGTGATATTTACCAGCAGTTCTGCCGTGGAAGGATTCTGCAGGCTGTTGGGGGAATACTCTTATGAAACGGTGCAGGCGGTGTGCATGGGCGGTAAGACCGAAGAGGCGGCAAAGGCGGCGGGCATGCGGACGGTTACGGCGCGCAATGCCTCAATAGAAGAGTTAGTTTTGCAGTGTTAATGAAGTAGTTCCTTTTTTTATATGTATGTGATATAGTATTTATTGGCAGATGTTGTCTGCAATCTGGAAATGGACTTTTATGAAAAATACACAGAGAGTATGATATTAGCTGTGGAGAAGGAGGATCTGTATGGAAAGTCAATTAGTATGGAAGGAAGAGTACAATATCGGAGTAGACATTATCGATAAAGAGCATAAAAGGCTTTTTAAGATCATTAACAAACTTTTCGCATTTGGGGAAGAAGAAAAGAAGAGTCAATGGGCATGCCAGGAGGGAATCAAATTTTTTAAAGACCATGCAATGCAGCATTTTGGGGAAGAAGAAAGATACATGATGTCTGTTAATTACGAGGGGCTTAAGACACACAGGCAAATTCATCAGGGATTTCGGAAGAAGACGCTCCCTGCGCTCGAAGAAGAGCTGGAGAAGAACAATTATTCTCCGGAAGCGGTGAGGCATTTCCTCGGCGTCTGCGCGGGGTGGCTGATCGGACATACGCTGACAGAGGACCGTGCGATCACCGGAGAAGGCCTGAGCAAGTGGGTAGACTTGCTGCCGGAAGAAGAGCTCGAAGCGATGAAAAAAGTAATCGTACAGTTGATCTTCGATATGTTCCAGTTGGAATCGCATGTGATCAGCGATACCTACAGCGGTGAGAAATTCGGCAAAGGGGTATATTACCGTCTGGTTTACAGCAGGAAGGATCAGGAAGAGGAGTGTGAGATCTTCCTGGTATTTGAGGAGAAGCTGCTCATCAACACGGTCGGAAAGGTCATGGGAATCGAGACGAACAAGCTGGATGCGATGCTGCTCAATGCTGCCAGATATACGGCGCGTCAATTCGTCGGGCGTGTCAGGGAACATCTGCCGGATTCGGAATTGTACGAGGTGAAGGAAGAGAATCTTCTTACATACGAGCAGTTCCGTGAGATGTATGAAAAGGAAAGACTGCAGGTCAGTCTCTTGTTAGATACAGGGGCAGGATATTTTGCATACTGCGCTATCGCGCCGCATCTGCTCCAGAACGGGATCGGAACTCCGATCGGGGCGGAGAATAACGCTATGGCAGAGATTGAAGAATATCTGACGAGGCGGGAGGAGGAAGCGGTTCCGAAGAAGAAGGTACTTATAGTAGACGACTCTATGACTATACGGCAGAGTATGAAGAATCTGCTGGAGGAAGATTATGAGGTGGCTATGGCAAGCTCCGGTGTGGAAGCGCTTCGGTGTGTCATCCTTGACAAACCGGATCTTCTTCTGCTTGATTATGAGATGCCGGTCTGCGACGGGAAACAGGTATTGGAGATGATCCGCTCGGAGAATTCTCTGTCGGATATTTCAGTCATCTTCCTGACCGGAAGGACGGATCCTGATACGGTGAGAAGGGTGATCGCCTTAAGGCCGGACGGATATCTGGCGAAATATCTGAAGCCTGCGGAGATTAAGAAGAAGATAGACGATTATTTCGAAAAAAAGTTTGAATAAAGTTATGATTTCTTTAGCGTGTAGTTCCCGGGTAGGAATTACACGCTGTTTTTGGTATATGTACGCGGAAAATCGGTGTATACTGAAATGTGACAGAATTGTTATGGAATAGTCATGGAAGGGTCATGCGCACGGTGTATACTAAAAATACATCAGGACGGAGAATACTTCTTTCTGAGAGTCTGGTTAAAAAGGGTGAACAATATGGAAATATTAAGAGTCGATAACCTTTGTAAGGTATACGGGGAAGGAGAGAATGCGGTACATGCGCTGGATGACGTATCTTTTACAGCGAACCGCGGAGAATTCATATCGATCGTCGGTTCGTCCGGTTCGGGCAAATCAACGCTTCTGCACATGATCGGCGGAGTAGACAGGCCAACATCCGGGAAGGTGACGGTAGGAGGAATCAATGTCTATTCGCAGGACGAGGAGGAGCTGGCGATATTTCGGAGACGTCAGGTGGGTCTGATCTATCAGTTCTATAATCTGATCCCGGTTCTGAATGTGCGGGAGAACATGATGCTTCCGGTGCTGATGGATGGAAGAGAGGTCAATGAGAAGAGAATGGAAGAGCTGCTTATGCTTCTTAAGCTTAAGGGCAGAGAGGGACATCTGCCAAATCAGCTCTCCGGCGGTCAGCAGCAGAGGGTCTCCATCGGAAGAGCGCTTCTCAATGCGCCGGCGCTCCTTCTTGCCGACGAGCCTACCGGGAATCTTGACAGTGAGAACAGCCGGGAGATTATGAAGCTTCTGCGCTACTCCAACGAGGTCTATCATCAGACGGTGATCGTAATCACGCATGATGAGAATATCGCTCTGCAGGCGGATCGGATCATTGCGCTGGAGGATGGGCGGATCGTGAAAGACGAGGTGATCAGGCGATGAATATTTTCTCCAGAATTACGGCAAAGACGATGCGGGCAAACCGTGTCAGGACGATCGTGACCATCATCGGCGTTATTCTGTCGACTTCTATGATCACGGCAGTGGCGACCTTCGGTACCAGCTTCCAGAGATTCCTTTTGGATTACAGTATCGCCATGGACGGCAACTGGCATGTGGCTGTCTCGGAAACAGACAAGGACAGTGCAGATAAGCTTGCAGAAGACCAGGATGTTGCCAAAGCAGCCAGGCTTAAGGTAATGGGATATGCCCGGTTTGAACCGGTGCTTAATAATTCTCCCAGTATGCCGTATCTCTATGTGCGGGCCTTGTCGGAAGAGGCTTTGGAGATGCTTCCGGCCTTGATGAAGGAGGGAAGGCTTCCGAAGAAGGAGTATGAGATTGCAGTCCCGTCTTATCTTCTGGCACATGAACCGCAGGGGCAGGAGACGAAGATCGGGGATACGTTTACTCTGGAACTTGGGGAACGGACTTTGAACGGCGAGAGACTGGGAAAGAACAATTGCTATATGGACGGGAACTCCGGCGATATGGAGACATTTACCCCAAAGGAAAGCAGGACATATACGGTGGTCGGCATCTACGACAGATGGCCGGATACTTCTTATTCGGGAGCGGGATATGATGTACTGGCCGGACCGACGGCAGAGGAGACCGAGTATCAGGATATATTCATAGAGATGAAGAAACCGCGTCAGGTGTTTGATTTTGCAAATGAAAAGATTACGGATGGAGATACGCAGGTCATGTTTAACGAGTCCCTCTTAAGGTGGCTTGGAATCGCAGATAATTCGAATCTGATTACTATATTGGCGGGGTTTATGGCGATACTGGTCGTTGTGATCATGGCAGGTTCGATCACGCTGATCTATAATGCATTCTCTATCTCGCTTCGGGAGAGAACCGTGCAGTTCGGGCTGTTATCGTCCATCGGGGCGACGAAGAAGCAGCTTCGCCGTGCAATGCGGTATGAAGCGTTCTTCGTCAGTATAGTGGGTATCCCGCTGGGTATCCTGGCAGGTGTCGGCGGCATAGGCGTGACGCTTCATTTTATCGGAGAGAACCTTACAAACTGGATCCATGGGACGAAGATGGGAATCCCGCTGTATGTGCCGGTGTGGGCGGCAGCCGCGGCTGCGCTGACAGCGTTCGTGACGATCATGATATCGGTGTGGATTCCTTCAAGGCGGATCAAGAAGATCACGCCTATGGAGGCGATCCGCGCAAGCAATGAGATCCGTATCAGACCGGGCGAGGTGAAGACAGGAGGATGGATCGTCTCTTTGTTCGGACTTGAAGGGATGATGGCACAGAAGAATTATAAACGTGACCGCAGGAAATACCGTGCAACAGTGGTCTCCCTGACTATGAGTATCGGGCTGTTTACGGCGGCGGGGCTATTCAACCGGTATCTGATGGATACAGGAGCCTTCGTTCTGGATGCTCCGAAGTCAGATCTGGAATATACGCTCTATGCAGAGGTGAAGGAGCGTAATGAGGATGTGAAGAAGATCATCGGAAATACGCAGGGCGTCTTGTCGGTATCCGGTTATTACAAGGTATCTTTTGATTTTCTGGTTCCCAAGGAGTGGGCGCAGGAAGAGGTCCTGGGGTACTATGTAGAGAGTTTTTCGGACGGAATAGACATGGTTACAGACTTGGATACGGACGGGAAGGTATGGATCGACGGTACGATGATCGTTCTGCCGGATGAGGACTTCGCCCGGTATGCGAAGGAGCAGAAGGCGGATCTGTCCGATTACCAGGATGCCGATCATATCAGGGTGCTGTATCTGAATTCTGCAAAGCATTATAATGCGGATACAGAGCGTTATGAGAAGAAGCCGCTTTATCCCAGTGATGCAAACGGGATGATAGAAGGCGGGTTTATGGAGTTCAGTGAAGACGGCGAAAGCGTCTTTTTCAAGAAGACGCTTGAGATAGAATTCCTGGACGCCGCAGAGGATGTGCCGGAGGATTTTACAGGCTACCGGAATTATCCGGTAATGTTCCTGCCGGAGAGTATGTTTCATAAATTCGAAGGGGAATTCAGGGAAGAAGGGTTAAGCGCGGTCTATGGAATACAGTGCGAGGATGCGTCGGAGACGCTTCAAGAGCTGGAAACGAAGTTTAATGAGCGTCAGTTGGATGAGATCGGTTATCTGGAGAATAAGAGGGAAGCATATGAGACGGACCGGAATACGATCGTTGCAGTCAAGGTGCTGACTTATGGATTCGTGATACTGATATCGCTGATCGCGGTGGCGAATGTATTCCATACGATCTCCACGAATCTGATGCTCCGCCGCAAGGAATTTGCCATGCTGCGCTCCATGGGTATGTCTCCCAAAGGCTTTGGGAAGATGATGAACTATGAGTGTCTGATCTATGGGATCCGATCCCTGATCTACGGGTTTGTGATCACGCTTCTTATCAGCGCGGCGCTGTACCATGTGCTTGGTGCGGGAGCGGATGTGAAGTATCTGATACCCTGGGGATATCTTGCGGCGGCGGCAGCCGGAGTCTTCGGAGTTGTGTTTATGACGATGCTGTATACGATGCGTGTGATCCGCAGGAACAATATCGTGGATGAATTGAAAATGAATTAAAATGAATCAGACAGGACGAACCGGAAGGGAGGGCGGAGGCACACAGGGCTTTTGCTCTCCCTTTCCGTTCATCCTAAGAGGATTCTTGCGTCTTTAGAGAGTTATAATCGATCTTCCGGTCCTTGTAATAGTATTCCCGGTCGTGTTCGCTGATCTCACGTACGACCCTGCATGGATTCCCAACCGCCAGTACGTTGGCCGGCAGATCCTTCGTGACGATGCTTCCGGCGCCGACCACTGTATTGTCGCCGATGGTGACGCCCGGCAATACGACCGCGCCTGCGCCTCCATAATCTCGTCATCTCCCGGCAGATACAGCTCGCCGGTGTGCATTCTTTCTTTCATTGTGCTCATGCAGATTCTCTCCTTTTTGTATCGTTATGTGTGTATATAAGTCTACACTATATTCAGGCCGTTTTCTACATATTCCATATATTTTTCGCATGATTCTTGTTATTGAGAGTCCTCTGTGATAGAATGCATGTTAGGCATTGCAGTATAGTATGTGAAGGCAGGTACAGAGAATATGAATGATAAGAGAAGCTATGATACATTTTTCTTCGATCTGGACGGGACATTGACGGACTCATCTCTTGGTATCACGAATTCGGTGATCTACGCTCTGAAGAAATACGGTATCGAGGAGACAGACCGCACGAAGCTCTATCCTTTTATCGGGCCGCCGCTTACGGTGTCTTTTGAGAGATATTATGGGTTTTCAAAGGAGCAGTCTATAGAAGCTGTTGGTTACTATAGGGAGTACTACCGGGAGAAAGGAATCTTCGAGAACCGGGTCTACGACGGACTTGTGCCCGTGCTTGAAGAATTGAAGAGAAGAGGAAGGACGCTGGTTGTTGCGACCTCTAAGCCGGAACCGTTTGCCAGGAAGATCATCGAACATTTCGGACTGAATTCGTATTTTGACTATGTGGCGGGCATGGAGATGGACGGCGGACGCGGGACGAAGGAAGCGGTGATCCGCTATGCGCTTGACGCCTGCAGGATCGCGGATAAGTCTAAGGTGCTGATGGTAGGAGACCGGGAGCATGATGTGATCGGGGCGAGAGCCGCGGGGATCGACTGTCTGGGGATCTTGTATGGATTCGGATCCCGGGAGGAGCTTCTTGAAGCCGGGGCCGATTACATAGAAGAGACGGCGGAGGGAATTCTTAAGTATTCCTGATATTTTACTTGACAAAGGCAAAAGATATTGTTATGATTAAAAAACAGAACGCACTCTGTTTTTTGGATAATATTATTTTATTAGGTAAGAAAGAGGTGCATTATGCAAAGAGTTTATTCATTGATCGTTGATAACACCACCGGTGTGTTAAGCCGGATATCCGGTCTGTTCAGCCGGCGCGGATACAGTATTGACAGCATTACCGCAGGTGTGACGGCCGATCCCAGATTCACAAGGATCACGATCGTCGCGTCCGGGGACGAGCTGATCTTATCTCAGATCGAGAAGCAGGTCAGGAAGCTGGAGGATGTGATACAGATCAAGGTGTTAAAGCCGGAGGAATCGGTTTACCGTGAACTGATCATGATCAAGGTCCGCGCCAACGCAGCGGAGAGGGCGGAGATCATCTCGGTCGCGGATATTTTCCGTGCCAAGATCGTAGACGTGGAGACGGGATCGCTGATGATCGAGCTTACAGGTAATCAGTCGAAGCTGGAGGCTTTTCTGAACCTGTTGGACGGCTATGAGATCTTAGAGCTTGCAAGAACGGGAATCACAGGACTGTCCCGCGGAAGCAAGGATGTTACATATATTGACTGACTGTAAAACGGAGAACGGATTTATGCAGTAACCGTTTTCTGTTTCACAAATATTAATTACACATATTTTTAATTTATTTAAATGTAGGAGGAATGCTAAAATGGCAAAAATTTATTACCAGGAAGATTGTAATCTGTCATTACTGGAAGGAAAGACGATCGCGGTGATCGGATATGGAAGCCAGGGACATGCTCATGCCCTGAATGCGAAGGAGTCAGGATGCCATGTGATCATCGGTCTGTATGAGGGCAGCAAGTCCTGGGCTAAGGCTGAGGCGCAGGGATTCGAGGTTTATACGGCTGCTGAGGCTGCTAAGAAGGCCGACATCATCATGATCCTGATCAATGATGAGCTGCAGGCAGCTATGTATCAGAAGGATATCGCTCCGAACCTTGAGGAAGGCAATATGCTGATGTTCGCTCACGGCTTCGCGATCCACTTCGGACAGATCGTTCCGCCGGCAGGCGTGGACGTTACGATGATCGCGCCTAAGGGACCTGGACATACCGTAAGAAGCGAGTATCAGGCCGGCAAGGGCGTTCCTTGTCTGGTAGCGGTAGAGCAGGACGCTTCCGGCAAGGCTCTTGACAAGGCTCTTGCATATGCTCTGGCGATCGGCGGAGCAAGAGCGGGCGTTCTTGAGACGGACTTCAGGACAGAGACGGAGACAGACCTCTTCGGCGAGCAGGCAGTTCTGTGCGGCGGTGTGTGTGCATTGATGCAGGCAGGCTTCGAGACATTGGTTGAGGCCGGATACGATCCGAGAAACGCGTACTTCGAGTGTATCCATGAGATGAAGCTGATCGTTGACCTCATCTATCAGTCCGGTTTCGCAGGAATGAGATATTCCATCTCCAATACAGCGGAGTACGGCGATTACATCACAGGACCGAAGATCATCACAGAGGATACCAAGAAGGCGATGAAGAAGATCCTTTCCGATATCCAGGACGGAAGCTTCGCGAAGGAATGGCTGACAGAGAACAAGGTCGGCGCGCCTCATTTCCGCGCTATGAGAAGAAATGCTGCAGAGCATGAGTGCGAGAAGATCGGCGAGGAGCTTCGTAAGCTGTATAGCTGGAGCGACGAGGATAAGCTGGTAAATAATTAATCATGATAAGAAACGCACATCCCGAGTGTTAAGGGGATGTGCGTTTTTTGCGTGCTGCTTTGCCGAACACTTTGCCGACTCGAACGAAAGGAATAGAAAAATATGCATGAGTATGGTAGAATAATACAAGAAAAACCCAAGGGGAGGCTTAAGAAAGGATGATAAAAACAAAGTTCGGAAAGACGATGCAGATTTTAAGTGTGTTATGTCTGACAGCATCTACTCTATTCTTAGCGGCCGGATGGAATCAGATACCGGAAAAGGTGCCGGGGCATTATAACTTTGCGGGAGAGGCGGACTCTATGACAGGAAAGGGGACTTTGATCTTTATACCTGTCATGAATTGGCTGATGTATCTGGGAATATCCGCACTGGAGCACTTCCCGCAGGTGTGGAATACCGGCGTAGAGATCACTGCGCAGAATCGAGAAAGAGTGTATCGGGTTCTGTATCACATGATCGTCAGCATGAAATTGTCTGTAGTGCTGATCTTTTCTTTTATGACCGTCTGGCATGAAAACTATATGCCATCCTGGTTTTTTACAGCGGCGATGCTGCTGACATTTGGGCCGATGTTATTTTTCTTGATTCAGTTGTGGAGAGCCAGATAGGGGATTTCCCAATGAAGCGGAAACGATGATCACACTTAAAATGCCGGAGGTGAGACTGTGGGAAATTATCTGAATACAACGGCTGTCTGTGATACTTATAATAGAGAGTGCCGCAGTCCGTATTTTGTTGATAAGACCTTGTTGCTGGAACAGTTAATAACGAGGGTCGAAACGAGTACAAATTATATATGTATTACCAGGCCGCGGCGATTTGGGAAATCGGTGATGGCGAATATGATCGCTTCCTTTTTCTCCTGTGCGTGTAATGCAGAGTATATTTTTGACCAGTTAAAGATTGCAAAATCGGATTCTTATAAGGATCATATAGGACGATATGATGTAATATTCATATCCCTTAATGAATTGCCGAGGAAGTGCAGAAGTTACGAGCAGTATATCGAACGGATCGAGAACAGGCTGATCAAGGATTTGAAGGAAGCATATCCGAAGGCCGGTATTCAGGAAGATGATGCCGTATGGGACGCATTTTCTGCTGTGTATAATTCCTATGATTCGAAACGGTTTGTATTTATTTTAGATGAATGGGATTTTATTTTTCACAGAGATTTTGTGACACAAAAAGACAGGGAAGAATATATCGATTTTCTGAGTAATCTGTTAAAGGGGAAGGCTTATGTATCGTTGGCCTATATGACGGGTATCCTGCCGATCGCCAAGTATTCCAGCGGCTCTGAATTGAATATGTTTCTTGAATATACGATGGTATCGGAAGAAATGTATGGGGATTATTTTGGATTTACAGAGGCGGAAGTCGATGAACTGTATGAAAGATTTCTTACGAATCAGAAGGATCCGCGAGTGACCAGAGGCGGATTGAGGCTTTGGTATGACGGATACCATACCAAACAGGGAGAGAGGGTATACAATCCTCGTTCAGTAGTTGCGGCACTTACGAATAATAATTTGGGAAATTACTGGACCAGTTCAGGACCTTATGATGAGATATTCTATTATATAGAGCAGAACACAGCGCAGGTACGTGAAGATTTGGTTAAAATGATATCGGATATTCCGGTCGAGGCAAATGTGTGTGAATATGCGGCATCCTCCATGAATCTTACAACAAGGGACGAGATCTTATCAGCTATGGTAGTGTATGGTTTCCTGAGTTTTGAGAAGGGATGCGTACAGATCCCGAACAAAGAATTGATGGACCGTTTCAGGGATATGCTAATAAAGGAGCCGACACTGGGGTACGTGCATCAACTTGCCAGACAGTCTGCCCGGATGCTTAAGGCAACGCTTGAAAACGACACGAAAGTGATGGTTGAAATACTGGAATTTGCACATAATACAGAAGTTCCGCTGTTAAATTACAGTAACGAGACCGATCTAACGGCTGTAGTGAATCTTGTCTATCTTGCCGCCAGAGATACCTATCGGGTGGAACGGGAAGATAAGAGCGGGATAGGATATGTGGATTTTATTTTTTATCCGGAGACCGATCATACGGCTGATGGGATAATTCTCGAATTGAAGGTGAATGATACGCCTAAGAAGGCGCTGCAGCAGATCAGGGACAGGAAATATGTGCTTAGATTTGAAGGGAAACTAGGAGAGAGGCCTAAGTATACGGGGCGTGTGATTGGTGTAGGAATCGGTTATGACAAAGGAACAAAGAAACATGCCTGTAAAGTAGAAGTTTTACGGGATAGAATGTAGAAACATTCATGTGTTTGCCGGGGATTTTTGCAGGCAGCTCTGACGCTTAAAAATTTTTTCGTAAAAAAACCTCCCATTTTATGGGAAAATGCGAGATGAGTGAAACCAGATAAGGAGAAAACTAAAAATTATGTTTAAGACAACAAACACCATAATGTGGAGTGAATATCTTATTTGGAGGAAATAGAAAATGGCAAAATCATTATTTGAGGAACTGGGCGGCAGATACGAAAGGCAAGGCGATTATTTAATATCGTGTTTGTCTGTACCCGCCGAAGAAGAACAGCCCATAGGCATATGGGGACAGCGGCATATGAACTATCTGAAGCAGTACCACAAGGTTACATACACTAATCTTCTTACAAACGGCAGGCTCAACGCCTATCTTGTTGATGTAGACAGGCAAGCACAGGAACGCTCCCACAGGCTCATAGAGGGCATGAAACAGACACAAGACAACAGAACAGCTAAAGGCTGAAAATGCCTTAGAATGGACAGGAAAAATCCAAAAGTTTAGATTTTTCCTGAAATCCAAACTTATATAAAATCCAAACTTTTCTGAAAACAGCTTGATAATTGGGGATTCTTGCCGGAAAAAGTTTGG
>ERZ808024.122-NODE-122-length-69131-cov-12.187042_pt1 | contig 69131 bp, 84 predicted proteins | sample MGYA00380181_ERZ808024 | MGnify/ENA primary metagenome ERZ808024 (study PRJEB31490, sample SAMN06133413) | mouse gut metagenome | isolation source: Z2_1 | host: mice | place: China: Chengdu | collected 2015-05 ...
GCGCAGCGGATCAGAACAGGAATAGGCCCCAGAAAGAGACGCGCAGCAGCACGAGCAGCATGGCCACGGTCGTGCTCCAGAACAGCACGCGTCCGAGCCGCGTGGTGGCCACGACGGGCTCCTCACCGCTGACGATGTGTCTGATGGTGCCTCGCTTCACTGGCCATGTGAGCAGTCCGCGCATCGACGCAACCTCGATCATGCCGGCGAACACGCGTGACCATGCCCATACCACGCCGATGCACACGATCTGCACGACCGGCCAGCTCCAGTACATCATGCCGGCGTCCTCCTGCGGCGCACTGCCCCACGACAGGTGCACAACGGCGAGCACGACTTCGCCCAGACCACCGACGAACAGCAGCATGCAGGCCATGGTGATGATCGTGAGCATGAGCAGTGAGCCGCCGAAGCGGTATTGGAATCCCAGCGCCGGCCCGCGGTGTGTGATGCGGTTGCGGATATGCGCGATGAGCGCGATGACGCCGACAACGGTGGCCACGAGCATCATGATGGCCATCAGACCGAGTACGAGTATGCCGTAGATCGTCATGGCGCGCCGCGAGTGCAGTCCGAGCGGCACCGCAATGGACTGGTAGAGCGGTGCGCCGGCGATCGGTTCGCTCGTCTGGGTCAGTCCGCGCGATGTGCCGACCGCCCAGCTGACGGCGTCGCGCTCGTAATCGTCGGCGAACGGTGTGCCGTTCTGCGCTTCGTCACCAAGGCGGAGCACGTGGTTGGCCACCGGGTAGCTGCGCAGGCTCACATTCCAGTTGCCGGCGCGGTGCGCTTGGTCGAGGATGTCCTTGAACCCCTGCACCTGCGCCGTCATCACGTCCTTTGACCCGTACGCCACGAGCGTGGGAATCGAGTATGCCTGCGGGGTGGCAGTGTGCAGGTCGATGTTGGTCAGGCCGAACATGCCCATGTCCAACGAGAGGATGCGCCGCACGATGGCTTGGTAGCCGTCGTTGGCGCCGGCGAGGGCGAAGTTCTGTATGGCGAGGAACGCGACGGCGTGCCGCGGCGAAAACACCATCGGCGACAGCAGGATCTGGAACGCGATGTCATGGTCCATCGCCACGAGGTACGACGAGATCCATGTGCTTTCCGACGTCGCGTAGATGCCGACCTTGTGCGCATCGACCTGATCGAGGTCGCGGATGACATTGATGGCCTGGTCATAGACGGCCGCCGAGCCCGGGTAGTCGCGCGTCAGGTCGTTCGTGGACCACACCGGCTTGTCGATGACCGCCGTCACAAAGCCGGCGGAGCTCATGCTCGTGGCGATGTCGCCGAACGAGTCGTCGCATGTTCCGCCATGACCGGCGCCGTGCATGAACACCATGCCGGGCAAGTTGGTTCCGGCGCCCTGCGGTTCGCGGATGTTCATGCGAATGCGCTGCACTTCGCCGGTGGACGGCCGTTTCGCGTCGATTTCGATGTGCCGGCTCGTCACTTTGTACGTGCCGACGCCCGGCAACGGTTCCGGCGAGTCGAACGTGACCTGCGTGTCGGCGGTGAGCGTGGCGAAGGTCTGTGCGCGCGGATCGTTCTGCGTGGGGATGCGCGTGTTGTTCGAGGCGACCATGAGGATGCCCAGCAGGATGATGAAAATGGGCAGGCTGACCATCAGCCGCCTGCCGCGGCTGAAGGCCCCTGCTTGCTGTACATCCGATGTTCGTTGCTGACTCACGTAACCATCCTATCGGTGTCTGCCCTTGCGGCAGGCAATTATTCACCCACGACTGGTACCACAACGGGACCGGACGACTGGTCGGTCACGAGCCCGTCGGCCTCCATCTGCTCGGCGATGGCGTTCGCGTGCTTGAGCAGCGTATCGACGATGCGGTCCTCCGGCACGGTCTCGATGACCTTGCCCTTGATGAAGATCTGCCCTTTGCCGTTGCCGGAGGCCACACCCAGATCGGCCTCACGCGCTTCGCCCGGCCCATTGACGATGCATCCCATCACGGCCACGCGAATCGGCGCCGTGATGCCGGACAACCCGTTCGTCACCTCGTTGGCGAGCGCGATGACATCGACCTGCGCACGACCGCAGCTCGGGCACGAGATGATGTCGAAATGGCGCGCACGAAGCCCCAGGTATTCGAGGATCTTGCACCCCACCTTGACCTCTTCGACCGGTGGCGCGGACAGTGAGACTCGGATCGTGTCGCCGATGCCTTCGGCCAGCAGCGCACCGAATGCCAGGCAGGACTTGATGGTGCCCTGCCATGCGGGGCCGGCTTCTGTCACACCCAGATGCAGCGGCCAATCACCCTGCTTGGCGAGCAGGCGGTAGGTCTCCACCATCGTGATGGGGTCGTGGTGCTTCACCGAGATCTTGAAGTCGTGGAAGCCCACGTCTTCGAACATGCGCGCTTCCTTCATCGCGGAAGCCACAAGCGCCTCAGGGGTGGGGCCGCCGTACTTCGCATAAAGCTCCTTGTCGAGCGAGCCGGCGTTCACACCGATGCGCAGCGAGATGCCCGCGTCGGTCGCGGCCTGGCAGATCGATGGGCCCACTTCGTCGAATTTGCGGATGTTGCCTGGATTGACGCGCACCGCGGCGCAGCCCGCGTCAATGGCCTGGAACACATACCGGCTTTGGAAGTGGATGTCGGCGATCACCGGGATCGGCGATTTGGCGACGATGCGCGGCAATGCGTCGGCGTCTTCCTGACTGGGCACGGCCACGCGCACGATGTCGCAGCCGGCGGCCGTAAGTTCGGCGATTTGCTGCAGTGTGGCGCCCACATTCGCGGTCTTCGTGTTGGTCATCGACTGCACCGAGATCGGCGCCCCACCGCCCACCGGCACAGGGCCGACCATGATGCGCCGCGACTGGCGCCGTGGGTGCAGGGGGCTTTCACTGATTGACGATTCACCTGTTTTACGAAATGGCTTATCCACTGGTGCTGTTCCTCACTTCAATCGACTGGAAATCCGCCTACGGCCTTCGTCCAAGCCGCGCGGCCCATACGGCGGCCGCTGCCCTTACCCGGTCTGTGACCGTTTAGGGTTGCGCAATGAGGGCGTCCGCACGCGCGCGGGCTTCCTGCTCGAGTTCCACCATGTCTGCGACCGAGGCGAACTGTGGGTCGCCGCGCAACTCGCCGTCCATCTCATTGAGCACTTCAGACACAGTATCCACTATCGCCAGATATGGCAAGCGATGATCGAGGAAGGCGTGGACCGCCTGCTCGTTGGCGGCGTTGAGCACCGCGGTGTGTTTTTCCGACGAGCGTAAACAATGCCGTGCCAGTTCGACGGCGGGGAACGCCTCGTCATCGAGCGGCTCGAAGGTCCACTCGGCGGCCTGTGTCCAATCGCAGCCTTGGGCCACGTCGTTCAACCGTTCGGGCGCGGAAAGCCCCAGCGCGATCGGCAGGCGCATATCGGGCGGCGAGGCCTGGCTGATCGTGGCGCCGTCGCAGAACTCCACCATCGAATGCACGATCGACTGCGGGTGCACGGTGACTTCGATGCGGTCCGGTTCGATGTTGAACAGGCGGCTCGCCTCAATGACCTCGAGGCCCTTGTTCATCAGGGTCGATGAATTGATCGTGACGACCGGGCCCATATGCCATGTGGGGTGGTTGAGCGCCTGTTCAGGGGTGATGTCCTGCATCTGTTCGCGTGTCCAGCCGCGGAACGGACCGCCGGACGCGGTGACGATGAGTCTCGAGACCTCGCTATGCGTGCCTGCACGCAGCGATTGCCAGATTGCCGAATGCTCGGAATCCACCGGGTTTATCTGCTGGTCGCGTGTCTGGGCGCTGAACAACAGGTGTCCGCCCGCCACAACCGATTCCTTGTTGGCGAGCGCCAGCTGCGAACCGGCCTGCAGCGCCGCTATCGACGGCTCCAAGCCAATCGACCCGGTGATGCCGTTGAGCACGACCGAAGCCCCGAGCCCTGCGATCGCGTTCACTTCGTCGCGGCCGGCGCGCGCCTGGGTGCCGGTTGCGCCGTGCGTCGCGAGTGCCTCACGCAACGGCTCCAACGCGTCTGGATTCGCCACGACCACTTCGGGCACATGGAACCGCGCGGCCTGCTGCGCCAGCAGGTCCACGTTCGACCCGCCCGCGGCAAGGCCTGCCACAGTGAACCGCTCAGGGTGCCTGCCAATGACGTCGAGGCCCTGCGTACCAATCGAACCGGTGGAACCGAGGATGACTACTGTCTGGTGCTGCATCACGCCTGCTTCTCGTTTGGCTTGCCGTCGATGATGAGCGGTTCATCCGTGGAAATCGTGGGGAACGACAGATCGGGGATCTCGATGTCGATGCTGTCGCTCGGCGCGAACCGCGGGTAGTCGCCCGGCTGGGCGACGTTCGCGGGCGCGGCATCCGTAGTGGCCGGTTCGTCCGGTGCATGCACCGGCGCCGCCGACGGCGTTGCGGCTGTCGTCGGGGCTGCGCTTGGTGTGGGTTGGGCTGCCGGCGGCACCTCGGGCGTCGCCGCGGTGGCCGGGGCGGTGAGCGGCTGCAACGCCGGCAGGTCGGGCAGGATGCTCGAGAGCTTCGGCACCGCAAGCGGCTGCACGCCGGACGTGATGGCGGGGTTCTCGCGTTCCGGAGCCGTCTGCGTGGTCTCGGCGAGCGACGCCAGCGCGGCGAGCGACGGCGAGTTCAGGTCGCGCAACGGTTCGCTCGGGGCGGCGATCGTCGTCTCATCACTGATTTCAGTGATGTGCGGGATCGTGCTCATCGAATCATCCATCGCGCTGGCCGTCTTCTCATGCTCGGGAATCGTGCGCGGGGCCGGTGTGATCGGCTTGATGTCCGGAAGCGTCGGCGCGTGCTTGACCACGTCGGAGGCCGGCGCGGTAGCGCCGTCCGCGGTGGTGTCGGTGATCGGCGTGAAGACCTCAGTCGCGCTGCCTTCGTCGATCTGCGCCACGGCGGGCGCCGCGGTGACGGCCGCTGCCACGCCCTGCGCGGCGAACGACGGCGGCATCGCAGCACCCGCTTCCTGGGCCTGCGCGAAGATCTCCTGTTCCGCACGGCTCAGCTCATCAAACGACTGCGCAGGCTGCGCCTCGGCGACGACCGTCGTCTCGCCGTCCGCCGGTCGCGCCGGCAGGTCCGATTCCACGGTCACGCCATAGTGCTGTGTCTGCGGATTGGCCTGATCCGCCGCGATGAGGGGGACCGGCGCACTCGGCGCCGCTGCGTGCGCGGCAGGCGCAGCGTAATCGGCGATGCGCTCGTACGATTCGAGGCTGGCGAGCAGGTTCACGCATGCATTGAGGTAGTAGTCCACCTGGCGCTCGTCGTACCCGTGCTTGCCTTTGCGCTGCGTGAAGCTCACATCTTCCACATACTGCGACGTAAGCGTTGGGTCGGCTTCCGGGCCTTGCCTGCCGGACGAGCCTGCGCTGATGCGCTCGAGTTCGGCTTCGGCCTTCGCGAGCACGCGGTCGATGAGCCGGTCGACCTGCTTGCGGTCGTACGACGGCGTCTTCGGCTGCGCCGGCGCGAACCGTTGGCCCTCGGCGCGCTGCGCGTGCCGGTCGAGTTCCTGGAACTGGGCTTCAGTCTGCGCCTTCCACGCCACACGCCCGAGCTGGGCGATGTCGTATTGGGTCTGCTTGTCGGTCACGGCCTGTTCAAGGCGTTCGAGTGCGGCGTCCACCTGTGGGATGGCATAGCCACCCTTGACGATGTCGAACGAGGCGTCCTGAATGTCGCTGCGGTGCAACTGAATGCCATCGGCCTCATACAACGCGTGCGCCTGCTCCAGGAAAGCGTCGACCTGATGGACGTCATACCCCTTTTTGCGCTTGCCCACGCGCGCGATCGTCGTCGTGCCGTCGGCCTCTTCCTGATGCTGCACCATCGACTGTCCTCCTCGGATACACACTATTCCCCATTAGATTACGCGATGTTTGCGACGGCTGCGGCACGCATGGCGCACTCCCCGCAGTCGCCTACGCAGGCAACACGCGTGGCAGTCGCGGTGTTGCAACGATTGCGCGCGGTGCACGCCGGTTTCTTCACCCGTGCCTGTACAGTATGAGTGCGCGGGCGATTAGCTCAGTTGGTTAGAGCGCCACCTTTACACGGTGGATGTCGGGGGTTCGAATCCCTCATCGCCCACAGTGCGGCCCCGTCTCGAGATTGGCTTGAGGCGGGGCTTTTCCTTTGCGGCAGTAGGTGTCGCACGCTGCTGTGGTGGTTTCCGATGTTTACCCGTTTTTACCCGTTTTGGGTATGGTTTGCGTTTTTTCGTGTCCAAAACGTGTCCAAACGTCAGGTGTCTACCTAGCCGTGCGCGGATCAGGCAGCAGTCCCCTCTCGATGGTTTTCATACGTCTATTGTCTCATGGCGCAACACGCCGAAGGTTACTAAAAGTAACCGAATGTGCTATAGTGGTAATCACAAGGAGGAAGCACAAGGCAAGCCTCCACAGAGCAGAAAGGCTCCGATCATGACCACCTTCACCACCGACATCGAGACCATGGTCCGCTACTACGCCGGCGACTTCTCCAACGATTTCGACATCGACGCCATCGTCGACGAGTACATCGAGAAGTTCAACACCCAGCTCCAGACTGCCGGCGGTATGTGCAGCCTGCACTCCGACGGGTCCATCACCGACTGGGACTGGGCCAACGAACCCGGCTGGGACGAACGCCACGAGTTCACCGAGGAGGAGCTCGACGAGATCCGCGACTCCATCGACCTCGACGCCATCATGGCGGCACACGACACCTCCAACAACTGACCCACACCGGGGCGGGGACCACACCCCGCCCCTTTCCATACACGAAAGGCTCCGATCATGCCCACACACAAGTCATACAATCAGCGGGCGCTCATCGCGCTCGGCACCGCCATCAGTCGCCTGTACGGCGCGCTCTACGCCAGCGGCGACGCATACACGCGCGACGACGCCAAACTCATCTCCGCCGCATTGCGCCGCCCGGACCGCGACGAACTGCTCAACGCGGCCATCGCCCACACCGGACGGCAGGACAGTGGATTACGCGAGCTCGAACTGTTCGTCGACGACGAACTGCAGCAGGACGGGTTCGACCCGTTCGAGTCACTCCCGGCCGCCGAACGCCGCCTGACTCCGGCCGAATTCAAATGCCTGCGCGCCTCACTGGGATTGACGACGAAATGGCTTGCCGACCGGTGGGACGTCGCCGAATTCTCCGTCAAACGCTGGGAACGCGCGCGCATGCTGCCCGAGGAATTCAGTGAGGACATGCTCGGGTTGCGTCGACGGTTCCTCGATGAGGTCGCCCAGGGCAAAGCGTGCGTGGCTGATTCCATCTCGGTGCCGCGCACCGACCGCGACACCGATCTGGGGTTCCCGGCGGCATGGTGGCAACTGATAGCGTGGCGCGTGCATGAGGATACCGGCCAGATGATCCTCTTCTACGACGATTTCACCGAGGACCTCGAACCCGAACCCGACGATCTGGACGGTGATGGCGATGAGTAGGCGCCATGCGAAGCCACGATTGAGCCCCATCTGGATGCCATATTTGCGCGACAAACTAGCCGATCATCTGGACCATCCGCCATTGCCGTTCCACCATGTGACGGACTACCAGCGTGAGCTGGACGGCGCCTGGAGCAATGGCGACGGACTGCGCCACTCGCCCATGTGGTGGGTCAGCCGCGACATGACCACCCTCGCCGTGCACACCGCGCTGCACGAGGACCCACCAGAAGTGGGTCCACCGTCGGCGACGGGGTTCATCCTGTTCGATGGCGGCCTCGACCTGACCGGAGCACCGGACGCGCCGCTCGCGCATATCGTCGGCCTACGGTGGGCAGTGGAGACCTCAACGGACGGAGCGGACCATGTGGGCATGGAGATGTTCTCCGACGATCCGGGTGTCTGCGAGCTCATGCAATGCCCACTTCCTCTCGTCCCGATGCCACGGAGCGTCGCCAGTGACGCGGCGTTGGCCCGTGAGGCGAATGTGTTCGAGCGGGTTCTGCAGGCGGTGTGGGCATTGAGCGCCGAACCGACCGTGTGCACCGTCGACCGGCCGGACCGTCCCACCGGGCTCGACCCATTGCCGCCGCGCATGGTCGACGACGCCGTGCGTGACGTGCGTATGGTGATCCTGCGCGAGAACATCTACTCCCCCAGGAACGGCGAGACCGACAGAGAGGCACGGCGCGAATACAGCCACCGTTTCATCGTGCGTGGCTTCTGGAGGAATCAGGCGTATGGCAAAAACCATGAATTGCGCCGACGCCAATGGATCCCACCATTCGTCAAGGGCCCCGCCGACAAGCCACTGATCGCGAAAGATACGGTGCGCATATGGCGGCGATGAGCCTGGACGAGGCGATCGCCGCGTACCTGCTGCCATACGACGGGCAGACCTACAAGCAATACCGCAGCGCGCTGCGCGCGTGGCTGCGCTGGTGCGACCTGAACGACATCGACCCCCTGCATGCGAGCCGCTCGCATATCGAGGCGTATTGCCAGTGGCTTGGGCGTGCGCACCCGACGGACACCGTGCGCGACAATGTCGGGGCGGTACGCAGATTCTACCGGTTCCTCACCGAGGAGGAGGTCATCGCCCGCGATCCGGGAGCCGGTGTGCGCATGCCCCGCAAATACCGGCGCTCGACCGGTAGCTTCCTCACCGTCGAACAGGCGCGCGCGTTCCTCGCCGTCGCCCACGGCATGGGGAGGCAGGAATACGCATTATGCGCGCTGCTGCTGCTGGCCGGGCCGCGCATCAGCGAGGCACTCAGGCTCGACGTCGAGGATTTCGACCGGGAGACCTCGACCCTGCGCTACCACCGCAAAGGCCACTACAAGCAGACGGTGCGCGCATGCAGCGCGGTCGCGAGCGCACTGCGGGCACATATCGGCGGACGCCGGCATGGTCCGATGTTCCGCGCCCCGCGTGGCGGCAGGCTGCGAGCGGACGACGCGCGAAACACAGTGCGCCTGATCGGCGCACATGTGGGACGGCCGGACATCACGCCGCATTCATTGCGGCGTACATTCTGCACGCTCGCGCTGGACGCTGGCGTGGCGGAGCGTGACATCATGGCCGCCTGCGGCTGGGGCACGCCCGCGATGGTCGCATACTATGACATGGCCAATCGTGCGGTCACCCAACAGGTCGGCGATGGGGTCGCCGGCCTGATCGGCCTATGACCTGCGAGCGCCCTATAGAAACACAAAAACGGCCCCGCTCCTCTCACCATGGTGGCGAGTGGGGCGGGGCTGTTTTCTCAGGATTCCTGAGAATCGGTGATGCTCGCGAGGCTGGAGCCGTCGTCGACTTCTGGAATGCCGGCGATGCTGGTGAGTAGGCTCAATACGCCGCCCATGAGCGCGACGCTGAGCACGTTGGCCCAGTCGACCTGCATGAGGCCGATCGCACCGGTGCCGAGCACACCGATGGCGGCCTGCGCCATGGTTTTGAGCGCGCGGATCAGGGCGGCGCGCACCCACACGCGCGTCGGACTCGACGCCGGCTCACGGGCCGGGAGGCTGTCGGGCAGCTGTTGGTCGGTGTCGTCGGGCGCGGGGTGGTCCTGCAGATTGTGTAGCGTTTCGTCGCTCATGCAGCCTCCTTGAGTTTGGCCACGACGATGGCCGCGATCTTGTCGATCTGTTCGTCGGTGAGCGCGACACCCACCGGCAGGCTCTTTGGTTCGCCGGTCTTGTACGGGTTGAGCTCACGCACGCGCTTGTCGATCCACACGATGCGGTCGTACATGCTGCGCTTGACCTCCTTGCCGTGCTCGTCGGCCATGCCCGAGCCTGCCGCGTCGGTGCGGTTGAAGAACATGTCCGCCAACCTATATACGCGGTTGGTGAGCCACTTCCATTCGTCATGGTCGACGAGCAAGTTTTTGACTTTGTTTGCGGCCGAGTCGATGCCGGCGAGCCTGTCGGTCGCCTTGACGCCGTGCACGCCGTACTCCCATACGGCTTTCGCGATCTTGTTCGCGTCCGCGTTGCTGATTGCCATGATTCCTCCTCCATTGAGGTACTGCTGTGTGAGATTTGCGAAGTCGTCCCATGTGCGGCCGAACCTCGCGAAATAGGGTCGTGGGTCGACGTGGTCGCTGCCGCCGTAGACCTGTCCGAACCACAGGTGCGGGTGCATGACGCTCGTATTCCAGCCGCGCGAGATGAGCACCTGCGCGCACACCTGCGCGGCGATCTCGAAACCACGCTGGAAATCCGTGGCGTTGGTGGCTTCGCAGATTTCGATGCCGATGCACGTCGAATTGCCGTTGCCGACCTGATAGCAGAGGCGGTTATATTCGACGCATTGGTATGCCTCGTTCCAGTCGCTCGTGAGGTGCACGGCGTAGTCGTAGCCGCGTGACCACAGGTCACGGTGATTGCGGGCGGTGGCGCCGGGATTCGCAGTGGAATGCACGGCGAACAGAAACGGGGCGAGATACCCGTGGCCGCTGTTTACGATGTCCCGTTTGATGGTGACCATGGGTCACTCCTCATCGTCGGCAGCGTCCGCCATGTAGTCGATGCCGTCACCAATCGGCGCAGGCTCGTCCGGCATATCAGCCGTATTGCCGTAGCGCTGGGCGACCTTGATGCTGTCGATCATCTGCTGGCCCTGCACGGCCGCCTCGGTGATGGGCTGGTTTTTCCACCACACGAGCACGGTCATCACGCCCGCGGCGAGCGTGGCTGCGCCCTTGAGTGCCGGATTCTTCGCTTTCACGGCGATGGCGCCGGCAGTCAATGTGGCCGCGAGTTCGCCAATGCTTTTGAGCTGGATATTCATGATGGTTCCTCTCCTATATATGAGAAAAGGCCACGGCGTGGGTGCTGTGGCCTTGGGTTTGTTTGGGTGACGGAGGTGCTAGTATTCCTCCTCGGTTTCGTCGCACATGCGGCTGGTCGTGTCGCCTCCGGGTGGCACGCTCGGCAGGCGTCGGATGTCCTTGATCATTTCGGTGCCGGTTCCGTTGCCGCCGATCGAGTGGTAGGCGGCGTAGAGGCGTTCCAGCACGCGCTTCTCGTTGGGGTGCAGCCAGCCGTGCCGCATGGCATTCTCATGGCGTTCGCGGATGCGTAGATAGGCGAGCTCCTTGACGGCGTTGTTCAGGTCGTCGAGCTTGTCCGCCAACGTGGACAGGTCGATCTGCGAGTTCAATTCTTCGACGCATTGCACGAGCTTGTCCACGTCCACGGCCGGGTGGCGTTTGTCGTAGCGGCCGAGCAGCCAGCTGATGACGCCGGACACACCAAAACCTGTGGCGACGCCAGCGAGAGCGGTGATGGCCTCCGCGCTCAACAGATTCAAAAATGTTCACCTCCCCTCTTCTCTCTTCTCCTCTACAGTTCCCACGGGCCTATCTCGCCCGCCATTGTGGCGTCGCGCGGCACCGCGACCCACGGATACTCGATGACGCCTTGCTGGTAGGCGTCGTAGAGTTTCTCCCAGTCGTCGGGTGTGTAGCAGCCGACCTCGCACAATGTGAACGGGCCACGTTGCAGGGTGATGGTGTGGTTCCCCGCGTTGTCATCAGGGACTTTGGCAGCAACCCACCCATTCTCACTGATTAGTAATTTGGTCTGCTCGATTGAAAGGTTGTCCAACAAAACGACTGCGTGGCCTGAACCCGCGCGTAGAGCACCTTACCGCTCAGATACTGGTTGGTGAGGCCCGCCCAGCAGAACACTGTCCCGTTGTTACTGCCAGCGCTCAGCTCGTAACGCCATTTCTCACCATTCGCACTACTAGACCCCTCCCATGTACCGCGCTTTTTGAGGCACCTCGGGTCGGGATGCAGATTCCTCACCTCGCTCATGCCGCCACCCCCAATCGGGGCAGCGCACGGGTCACGGGTAGTACTGGTTGAATTGCTGTATCACATGGGATTCGCCCATTTCGTCGTGCAGCATCATGGCGAAATGCCACAGTTTGTAGCTGCCAGCGGTGCAGTTGAATATCACCAAGCAGTGGATACAGGCTACGAGGCGGAAGCCCCACGTACGATTCCGTCACCGTCAAACCACGTGATACCGTCGCTAATCATCTGCTGGTAATCCTCCTCGCTCATGACAAATAGCTGGCGCACCCATACGGTAGAGTTCTTTTGTGGTCCGACCATGACGCGCAGCTCAACATGCGTGTCTTCGGTAAGTTCGCCCGGTGGAGTGACGATACGCCCCGGCACTCCGTCCCACTGTGCGGCAGCCAGTTCGACGCCTGCCGGCATTTTTATCATGCGCAGCATGTTGGTTGCGAAACTGGTTTGCTTGCCCCCGACCTCCGCGCCGAAACGGTATACGCCGGCCGGCACGTTCGCCATCCACAAGTAGGCGTAACTGTCATTGATATCCGCGTTGTTCGTGATCTGCATACGGTTGTCACTTAGCATCTGTATTGTCAAGTTCTTGCCGCCGGCGGGCCGCCACCGGCTTGCGTCTACGGGCTTCGGATCAGGCAATAGGTTATGCAGTTCGACGCCATCACTCATCGCCGTCACCCCCGCTCGCCGCCTGCTGGTGGAGCATCATGTTCTGCGCCTCCAATATCGCGATACGCGCGGCCTGCTCTCCTACTTGGATTTTCAACCGGTCGATCACCAACTGGGCCGGCACCTGTATCTCATCCATTGTTCGCCTCCTTATGTGTTGTGGTTAGAGTCCGATGACGATGCTGCCGATGTCCACCCAGTCGTGCGGGCCATTATTGACGCGCAGCATCGTGGATCCGGCTGGGATATACGCACGGGCGGTCGTGGCGACACCCTTGGTCATCGTGCCGATGATCCACGTGCGGTTCACGCTCGACGTCTCGAAACCGCTGTAAATGGCCGACAAATCGAATAGATCGCAGTCGCCGCTGCCCGCGCATTTGATACGACCGCGGAACACGAGCAGACCGGCGCGCTGCCCGTATTGGGCCGTACCGACTGCAGTGGCGCCGTTGGCGAGCGTGATGTTTGTCCAGGATTGCTCCCAGTCGATGCGCCGGTTGTTGACATAGACGCCGTCGCCGTAGTGGTTCCTGCCATCGCCGGCTCCGATGATGTCGATGCGGTCGGCGAGCAGGCTCATGGTCGTCACCTTGTACCGGTTCTCGTACCGGATGTTGATTTCCGGCTGTTGGGGGTTGATGCCGATTCCGAGGCTGGCGGTGTACCAGTTGTCGATGTCGCTGGTACTGGTGCGGTCGCTGGTTCCGACGATGTGCCAGCTCTCGCCGACCTGATCGTAACCGTGGATGGCGCCGACCGACACGGTGCCATACACGCTGTTGGTGATTTCCAACCTCCGCCCGCTCTGGGCGGTTTTGAAACCGCCGACGAGCACCGCGCTGCCGGTGTCACCGTTGAGGGAGAGCATCGGCGTGCCCGTCGCCGAGAACGCGATGAGCGTGTTGCCGATGATTTTGATGCCCCGGTCGGTGGCCGGGTCGGTTTGCAGGATCGGCGCGGTGAGGGTCGCGTTCGAGATGAGCGCGCCAGCCATCATGATCTGGCCCGTGTTGTCGAGCGTGAATGTGGTGTTCCCGTTCGCGTCGAACGCGACGAGACCGCCGGTCGTGAGTTTCAGCCCGGTTTTCTCCGCGCTGCTCGTCTGGATCGTGGGCGCGGTAATGACCGGGCCGCTGATCTCACCACCGGACTGGATTGCGCCCTTGAGGGCGAGCACCCATTCGCCGTTTTTTTTCGCGAACGACAGTTTGTCGCCGAACGATATGCCGCTCGAGTTCAGGAGGCCGATGACCGCGCCCGATGAATCCGTGAGGTTGAATGCCGCTCCATTGATGGTACCGCCATCGATGGTAGGCACGCTCAACGAGCCGTTGATGATCGCGACGTGTTGGAATGTGGCGGTCCCGTCAATGGCGTTGAGGGTGACGAGCCGCTCGCCTGATTTGCCGTCCATAATCAGGCCGGCGTTGTTGAGCCGGATCAGCTCGTTGCTGGTGACGAATTCGCCGCCCCTGATGCGGGCGCCGTCGAAAAAATCGGCGGTGACCAGGCCTGCGGCGACGCTGCCGGACACGATGATGTCCTCGGCGGATAGGCGGTTCAATGCCCACCGTTTGCCGTTCCACACCCAGATGTGTTCGACCTCGTTGGAGTGGTCGACGAGCACGCTCACCGAGTTGTTCGGCTCTCCCAGCCAGTAGGTTTCAGGCGGTTTGCTCGAGGTCTGCCACCATTCGTCACCCTGCGTGAGCTCGGCCGCCGGCACGTCCGGCGTGTTGGGTTGCACGTACCGGCGGTTTTTGCCGTTGGCCGTGGTCAACGCCAATTCGGCCGCCTCGAACGCGCTGGACTGTTGCACGCTCGTCCACGACCACTGGCCGTTGGAATAGTCAATGCGCGAACAGGTCCAGAGCTTTTTGCCCCGTACATACGCTGGCTCGGTGCTCGTCCACCCGCCGCCCGGCGCTTTGTTCACCGGCTGCGCGGGCTTCGACTCCGCCAGCTGCCAAAACGGCGTCAGCGCGCTCACGGACACGCCTTGCGCGCCGGTCGCACCGGTGGCTCCCTTGGTGAGCGACCACGTGTACCGGTTTGCGTCGGTCGGCTGCGTCGTGTCGAGTGTGATGCACACACCCATATATGTCGACGACGATGTGGGTGTCGTGCTGAAATTCGCTCCTGACGCGCTTGTGGCGTAGGCGAAATACGTGTAGTAGGTTTTGCCGTCCTCACCCACATCGCCTTTGGCGCCGGCGGCGCCCTGCGGGCCAGCGGGACCGGTCGCGCCCTTGGTGAGCGACCACGTGTATTTCGCGGGGTCGGTCGGCTGTGTCGCTGCAGTGGTCACGCACACGCCGATATACGTGCTCGCCGCCGTCGGGGTTTTGCTGAAATTCGCGCCCGACGAGCTCGTGCCGTAGGCGAAATAGCTGTAGCGGGTGATGCCGTCCTCGCCGGGGTCTCCCTTCGCGCCGGCTACACCCTGCGGCCCCTGCGGGCCTTGAGGGCCCACGATGAGCGACCACGTGTATTTCGTGGGATCGGTCGAATCCGCCTCCACAAAATCCACATACTGGCCGAGGTATTTCTTGCCCACACCGTTCGTCGTGCTGAAATCAGTCTGCCCGTCCGCCGAGTTCGCGTACGCGAAATGCGCGTATGATGTGCGCCCGTCCGCGCCCGGAGCGCCCGGCAGGCCCGTCGCCCCCGGATCGCCTTTGAGACCCTGCGCACCCGTATTGCCCGTCACGAGCACAGGGGCGCTCACCTCCTGCCCGCCGTCCCCGAACGTGACGCGTGTGCGCATCCAGATGTAGGTGCCGGGCGTGCGTTCGGGCGTGGTCGGCTCCCACGGGTCAGACAGCACACTCACGCTGTTGTTCGGCTCGCCCGTCCAATACGTGGCGAGGTCGGGCGGCACCGTGTCCGAATCCCCCACCGCGTACTCGATGAGCGTGGACACGATCATGTCCTGCTCCAATTGCGTCGTCGACGTCATCACATGTTTCAGGTCGTTTTTGACGCTCGTGACGCTCGTATCCATCTCGTCATACTTGGTGGCGAGCTTGTCGGTCTCCGCTTTGACCGCGGCCGCGGCGTCCTGTGCGAGCTTGTCACCCTCCTCACGCAGATACGCTTCAGCCTCGATACCCTCACGATTCGCCTCAATGGATTTCTGCGCCTCGGTGATCGTCGTATTGACGATCGTGATCTGCGCCGCAGTATCCGCCTTGGCGGCCCCTAGGATCTCCTCGCCCTTCGCGTCCAGCTCCTCCTGGCTGACCCCCTCCCACAATGGCGACTGGGTCTCCGACTCCGGGTCATACCGGCTGATACCCGTATCGGCGATGTTGCCGATAAGCACGCCCGTACCATCACCGGAAGGGATGTACACGTTCGCCGCCTTGCGGGTCTGGTTTTCCTGCGCGGTACGCAATGCGGTCTGCGCGACCTGCATGGCGAGCGTGTCCGGGTCGATGTTGATCTGCAGATGCTGCGCCATACGGTTGCCTCCCCTGTTTAGACGCTGATGTCCTCCATCACGTCGAATACGAGCTGGATTTTGTTGGTGTTGTCACCGCTCATGCGCATCAGGCGCGTACGGTATACGCCGTCGGGCAGTGGCGGATAGTCGCGGATGTCGAGGTCGACGCGTTCACCCGGCCAAATGTCCCCGATCGGGAACGATTGGGCGCCACCCTCGTCGATGTCGGCCGCGTGCACGCTGGCGTTGATCTGCATGAGCGGCCGGTCGTTGGCAGCGAGCACGCCAGCCGCATGCGCTTTGAGCACCGCGAGATCCTCCGTGTCGGAATCCGAATACGTGGATTCCCGCAGCGGCCAATTGATACCGGTGGCGCTCAACAGTGTGCGGTCCTCGGCGAACGCGGTGATCTGCGCGGCGTCCGTGCCCGCACCACTCGCGTACACGCGGTGCACCGCGCCCAAATGGTCCACGGTCAGCTCGTCCAACGCGCCCGCATACGGCGCATATCCCAATGAGTGCACTTCCTTTTGGCCGAGATAGATCTCACTGTCCGAGCCGGCCAGAAAAGCGAACCGCACATGCGACTGGTCGGGCAAATACGGACGGAACTGCATATCTGGGCCGTTGAGGATGTTCGACAGATCGGTGAGCAGTTTACGGCACCCGTTGTTTTGGATGTCCCACGCGGCGTATTCGCGGGTGCGTGAGCCGGCCTCACCACGGTAGGTCCAGTCGATGGGCAGAGCGCCGGATGGTTTCGCGTCCGTGCACAACCAGCCGATCTCGCTCGCGATACCACGGTACGACAGGTTGGTGAGCCTGATCGTGTCCGGGCTCGTACCGTTCGCGCCTGCCCCGTATCTGCCCTCGCGCACGAGGTAACGGTGGTCGAGCAGACCGAAAGGCGACGTGAGGCTGAAACTCGTGTCGCGGGCGGTGTCGGTGCGCACACCGATCGCCGCGGCGACGACCGGTTTGCCCATCAACCCCATGTCGAGATCATGCTCGGACGCCCAGGTCAGGAGAATGCTGTACCGGTCCGGGGTGAGAATGCGGCGTTTGGCCTGCATCGTGTCGCCCGGCACCGACCCCCACGGGACCGTCACACCCGACAAATCGAGGTCACCGACGCCTTTGTCTTTGAGGGTGGCGAGCGACGAGTCGGACACGTCCACGCTCCATGCGAATTTCGGCAGGTCGATGGGCGCGTGGATCACCCCGGTCATGGTCTCGAACACCCAACTACGCCACGCCATGCGGCCACCTCCCTTTTACTGGTGGATGCCACCGTCCACGACGGCGAGTTTGATGCCTGGGAACCGCCCGTTGTAGTGGATGTTCGCGTTGACACCGTACCCGACCCAGCATCGGACGCTGATTGTGTGCTGGCCCCGCGCGCACTCGATGTTCGTGCGGAACGGGAACGGCTCCCACGCTCCGCGGAAACAATAATTAAAGAAATCCCCCACGGGCTGCCCATCGACGTACACCTGTCCACGGATCTCACTGGCCTTGCTCAGGTCGCCGGCGCCGTTGGAGCCAGCGGCTGACGCGCACACGGTGACGGCGCATTCGAGGTTGCGGTCGGTGGGCAGGTTCACGGACAGTTTGCAAAACTCCTGCGTCTTGTTTGTCAGCACGAGGTCCTGTTTGACCTGCGCTTCGCCCAGCAGCCCGGCCGCGGCCCCGTAGGGGCGGGCGTAATCCACGTTTCCCACGCGTGTGGCCGCCGTCAGGCTCGTGCTGTTCGCGGGCACCTGCATCCATGCGAGCACTGTCACGCCGGCAGGAGGTGTCGGTTTGACCGGGGTGGCGGCCGGCGTGCCCTGCGTGACACCGATCACGACGAGATTGTCCGTGTCCCGCAGCTCTTTTTGGTTGTGGGCCTGCAGCCAGACACAGTCGATGCGCGGATTCGTGGACTGGTTCGCTTCGACCGCTGGTGACGGGCCGCCAGCCCAATACGCTTCCATCGCCCCATCGGTGTTGGAGCGGCTGGTCACGGCCACGCCCTCGCTCACCTGATAGGACAATGTGTTGGCCGTGGTGACATTCAGGCCAGCCACGATGCCGAACGCCTCCCAATGCGACGCGATGATCTTGCGGTGCGTGTGCGCGTCGCACCCCTGCCAGCCATCGCCTGCGCGTACCGCGCTCACACCGAGCGCCGACGTATCCACCATATTGACCTCCTAGATGTATGTGTCGTGGGATTCCACATCGACCCACCCGCCGCCGACCGTGCGCAGCAGCAGGCTCAAACCGCCCTGCGGCGGCACCGTCGGGAACCCGCGTGAGATGAGTGTTTCTGACACGTCCACACCGTTGACACTGGCGGTGCGGGTGCGTGAATCCAATATGAGCGGACTGCCCGCATACACGGGCAGCGAGCATTGCAGGCGCAGACCGGTGCCGGGGAACTCGAGGTCCACACCGTCCGGCATGGGCCCGTGCACACGGAACACGGGGTAGGCGCGGCTCGACCCAGCATTGGTGACCACGCCAGTGTTCGACGCTCCGGCATCATCATCGTCGAGGTAGTAGGTCAGCGGGTAGTGTATGCCATCGGTGCCCTCCAACGTGCAGAACAAGACGCTCACGGAATCGTTGGGGTCGCCCAGCCACGCGGTCGCGAGGAAATCATCCTGCGGATAATAGGACAGGCCACCCGACCCGTTTTCCAGGCTCGCGCACTGCAACTGGCAGCCCCGTTCCATGGTCGACAGGAGTTCCGGCCGCGGGCACACGATGACGATCTGCCCGGTCAGATACTGCCAATTCACGTTCTGCGTGGTCTGCTCGGTATCGATCGAGTCGACATACCCCTCGCAATACAGGTCATGCGCGTCGTCCTGCACGCGCACACGCACCGTGCGATGCAGGAACATGCGCAGATGCGACTGCATGTCGAGCACCTGATTACGGTCGTGGGCTGTGTCGGCGAGCAGACGGTATTCGACCGTGACGGTGCGGGCTGCGTAGAGGATCTGCGCGTCCTGCACATCATGCGCCCCGTCCCCAGCCAGCCGTTCGGTCAAATCGACCTTGGCGGCTGGTGTGCCGAACCAGCCGGACAGGCCGCGCAGGATCATGCCCCGCGCGTCCGCCGACCCGTCGATGACCGCGTCCGGGACACCGGAGGCGGTCAATGTGACGATGCTCATACGATGCCTCCTATCGGCTGGCGCCCAGCAGGGTACGCGTGTTCATCCGCAGTTTCGCAGCCGTCAATTCGGCCTGCACATACGGCGAGTTGTTGGACGCGAAATTGTTCGTGATCTGCTGCGTGTACACGTTGCGCGCCGCATCGAACCGATGCGCCTCCACATACGGTGCCGCCGGTGTCGCCTGCACCATGCCGCCACCCGCATACCCGGCCGCGGCTTTGAACTGCTCGAAATAGCCACCGTTAATAGCCTCGAGTTCGCGCCGGTATTTCGCCGTCGAGCGCGCGTTGATCACGTATTCGCCATTGGAGACGCGACGCAGGATACTGTCCGACGTGCCAGTGCCGGGGCCGCTGATATAGCCGCCCATGGCGTTGCCCTTCGGAATCGTTCCACCGTGGACCTTCTCGCCCTGGCTGGTGTAGTAGGTGGTCACGGTGAAGGATTTGTCCCCGATGGTCATCTGCTGCAAACGGCCAATCTGCTGCTCCGCGTAGTCGGCGCCACGCGCCGTTACGTTGAACCACTTATCGGATATTTTTTTATTGTTGACCGCGTTGATAGCGTTAATTGCATGGCCGTTGTTTCCGTAGATGCGGCCGGTCTTCGGGTCGATCTTCCACCCGTTGGTGACGCACAGTGTTTTCCAGTACTGTGTGTTCTCGCCGATCAGCTGACCGGTGTGCGGGTCGATGGTCGCGCCATTGCATAGGGCGAGCATCGCATCATACTGGTCCTTGTTCGCGATGATCTGCCCGGTCTTCGGGTCGATCTGCGCGCCCACGACCTGCGCGATCTCATTCATCGCCTCCGAATTGTCACCATAGATGATCACTTTCCCGTTCGGCAGGCTCGTGGTTTTGCCCATGAGGTCGTTGAGTTTGGCGATCGCCTCATCGGTGAGCACCTCAGCGGTCTTCGGCTCCAATGGTGTGGCGTTCGCGGTCTTTACCGCGTCGATGAGCTTCTGTGCCGCGTCCTTGCCGAGACCGGACGCTTCCGCCATCCTCTCGGCCTCTTCGGCGGAGGCGCCCATGGCTTGCGCATAGTGCACGAATTTGTCGTGCGCCTCGTTCATCGTGCCGTTGACCTCATCGACCGTGCGCCCGTTCTGCGCTTGCGCTTCGGCGGCCTTGACCGCGCTCTTGGCGAGATCGTTCAATGCCTGACGGTTCGCGATGCCCTTCTCCGTGTACGTGTCGAGTGTGGCGCCGTTCTTTTTCACGGATTCTTCGAGGTCGAGGTATCCGCTACGCAGGTCGAGCAGCGCATCCGTCTCGGAGCGCGCGAAACCATAGTAGGTGTCGAGTGCGGAAATGACCTCGCTGAGTGCGGTGGCGAGCTCGTTGACACCGTCCGTGGTCGCACCGAACTGGTCGGCCAGAATCTGGTCGGCGTCAGCGGCCTCACTGGCTGCAGCAGCCTGCTCACCGGTCGCTGACGTGAGTTCACCCATCTTTGATGAGGTCTCCCTCGATTGGGTGCCCAGTTCGCTGGTGGCCTGCTTGTATTCTTCGGTGTTCTTCACGGCCTTTTCGTAGTCGCCGGAGAGCATTTTCAGGTCGGAGGAGATGATGCCAGCGGTTTCACGGCTGCGGCCGGTCCAATCGTCCACGTTCGCGAGCTGTTTGATTTTCTCGTTAACGCTATCGAGGTGTGGTTCGGAGCCTTGCACGGCCAATGCGAATTCGGCGGCGCTGATTCCGGCCTTGTCGAGTGCTTCCTGCAGACCCGAGACGCCAGTGATCATACGGTCCCATTTGCCGTAGCTGATGTCCTGGATTTTGTTGAGGATCGTCTCGCTGGCGTCGCCGGTGGATTTGAGCGCGGACTCGAATTCCTCGGTGCGTGCCTTCGACTCCTGGACCTTTTTCGCATATGCAGAGAGTGCGAATCCAGCCACGCCGACGGCGATGCCGAACGGGCCACCAAGCATGTTCATGACGCCACTGCCAACCATCTTCATACCGCTCATGACGGCCTGCGAACGGCTGACAGCGGTCCCGAACGTCTGCATCTGGGTTTCGGCGCTGCTGAACGCGAGCTTGACACCGTTGGCGAACTGTGGGAACGCCGTCTGGGCGCGTGCCACCGGGTCGATGAGCATGCCCATGTTCTGCTTGAATTTGCTGGAGGAATCGGACAGTTCGCCGAATCGTCCGTGCAGGACTGCGGATGCGCCGGCGAGCAATCCGAGGCCGGTGACGACCTGCTGCACCTGCGGTGGCATGGACGCGAACGCGTCCACCATGTCGCTCACCCACTGCACGACACCACGCAGCGGGCCGTTCGCCCCCTCACCGATCGACAAAAACATTTTCTCAAAACTGCCGCCAAGCTGTTCAAGGTCACCCTTGAGATTGTCGGTCTTTTTCGCGGCGAGTTCCTGCGCGTACCCACTTTCGGATACGGCGTCGGTCCAGTCACGGATCGCTTTCTCACCACCCGCATACAGGTAGTTTGCGCCTTTGATTGCATAGCTGCCGAAAATGGTCGCATTCGCCTGATTACGCTGCTCCTGCGTCAAATCAGCTTCGGCGCGCTGCAGTTGACCGGCGAAATCAGCCATGCCGACGAAATTGCCACCGGCATCGTATGCGGCGATGCCGAGCTCGTCCATCATCGCCTGCGCGTCCTTGGTCGGCGACGCGAGCTTCATCAGCATCGAGTTGAGCTGCGTGCCCGCTTCAGCACCGACGAGACCATTCTCGGCGAACAATGCGAGCGTTCCAACGGTTTCTTCCATTGACATGCCGAAACTGTAGGCCTGCGCGCCGCAGTTGTTGAGCGCCTCACCGAAGTCGGCGACGCCACCCAATGCTTTGCCGGCGCCGGCGGCGAGCGCGTCGGCCACGTCCGTGGCACGGGAGCCCTCGAGGTGGAACATGCTGAGAGCAGAGCTCATATATTCCGCGGCCTGTGCGACTTCCATACCATCACTGGCGGCAAGGTTCAGGGCGCCGGTGAGGCCGCCGGAGAGGATGTCGGTGACGCTCATGCCAGCTTTGCCGAGCTCGTTGATCGCCTCGGCGGATTCGGTCGCCGAATACACGGTGCTCGAGCCCGCGTCGATAGCGGCCTGCTTGAGCTGGGCAAGTTCGTCGCCGGTGGCGCCCACATTCGCGTTGACCTCGCTCATGGCCGCGTCGAAATCAGCGAAATTCTTCACCGCAGCCACACCGACCGCGGCGGCGACCGCCCCCACCGCCGTACCGACCTTCATAAAGCCGGCCTCGAATTTCTCGCCGGCGGTCAAGGGCCGTTCGAGCGCCGTGCCGAACTCGTTGGCGCTCTGGGAGGCTGCCCGCATTTTCGCGGTGTAGTTGGAGGTGTCCGCGCTGATGCGCACCATGATGTTCTCATTCAATGCCACTGCGGGCACCCCCAATCATTCTATTCAGTTGTTCTGGCAATGAGTTTCGTGGTTTGCGAGTGCGGGTTTTTCACCTCACCCGACTCGGTGTAGCGACGCATCGCTTTTTCGCGCATTTCGGTCACGAAACAGATCTCGACCTGACCGCCCGCGAACGTATGGCGGACGGCATCCTCGTCGTGGCAGAATTGCACGTCCATGCCGCACAACGGGCATGTGACGGTCTGCTCATAGGTGTGCAGGGCGCGCATCCAGTCTCGTTCGGTCTCGTCCCATTCGCACTCATCGCCATCACTGGGTTGCCACCCATGGAATCGTTTGTAGCTGATTCCCAGTGAGCGTGCACATTCCAGATCGGTGACGAGATCGGGGCGGGTGGCGAGCGTGTGCGCGAGATTGTCTACTCGCGTAGGTCTTTTGGGACTTCCGCCTGCGGAGTATTGAGCTGCTGGACTGCGACGAGCAGTTCCACGGTCTGCGTGTCCACGATGGCGTCAAGCAGTGCTGGCACATCCGCGGCCGGGTCGAACTCGACTGGTTCGCCATGCTGTTCGGTGTTGACGATCATGGCCGGCAGTGCTTCCATGAGCAACCCGTTGATGTCGCGTTCCTGTTTGCCGGTTTTCTGGTCCACAGTTGTGGTGGCGAGCACGATCTGGTTCCATTGGCTCGACCCCAGTCCACGCAATGTGAATGTGACCGTGGATTCGTCGATCGTCTTGAGTTTGGTTTTGAGTTCGCGGCGTAGCTTGTCGGTGGCTTTTTTCGCCGCGCAGATCTCCGCGTCCGTCATACCCGCAGTGTTGGGCGTAGCATCGTCGATCTGCTGTTTGAGGTCGACCGCCTGCGCGAGCGCGTCCAGATCGGTCACAATATCCACCGTCTTGGTGGGGCGCTTAATAGCAAACATGAGTAGTCCTTTTCTTCACGGGAGAGACCTTTTCTTGTGACTAACAGAGTGGGTTCGTCCGGCTGGGGAGAAAAGGCGAAGACCAGCCGGACGAAGTGTTATGCGCAGGTCAGCTGCCGGCGACGATCTGCACGTCCTCATCCTGCGAACCGGGATCCGCGGAGAAATTGATTGTCGACATTTGCCGCTGGTTCGGCGCGTGCGCCACCGGGGTCTTGATACCGATGGTCACCTTGTGCACGCTCACGGTCTGGTCGGCGGCAAACGCCTCATCGGTCGGCAGGCCACGACGGCGCACGATATAGCCGGTCTTGCCACGCTTGAGGGTCTCGACCGCCGCATTGTCGGCGCCGTCCACGTTGGTGTTGTCGATGACCTGCATGGTGCCGCCGTCGAACTTGTCCTGGCCGGGGATCTGGCCGACGGTCGCGGAGCCCTCACGGTCGTCGTCGATCATCTCCTGCGTGTGGTTGAGCTGATAGCCATCACCGGCGAGGTAGTAGCTCAAATCGAGCACGCCGGAGCCGGTGAGCTCACTCACCTTCGGTTTCGTGATGTCCGCGATGGTCGGCACGAACACGGTTTTGAGCATACCGTCTTCGAGATTCGCGCTAATGGTATTAGGCATGGTGCCTCCTTAAACGAAAGACCTCCCGTGGTGTGCGGGAGGCCGATAAAACAATTGGTGTGTGGGGTCAGCAGGCTGCCCAGCTGACACGGAAACGCAGCACGCGCATCAGGAATGGCAGATTGGTCGTGGTCGACACGAGCTCGGATGCATAGACGCCTGAGTCGACGTCGAGCCGGATGCGGCCGAACGGTGGTCCGGGCCAGGCTCCCTGCAATGCGTCGCACATTTTGTCGCAGATGACGCCGATACCGTCGGCCGTGTCACCGACCACGCGGATCTCCAGCGTGGCGAGTTTCGTCGTCACCGCCAACGATTCCGTGACCAACCGCTGGTTCTCGATGAATTTGAGGACGATCCACGGCGGGTCATGGCCCGACTGCGCCACATCCTCATAGCGTGCCCAGCCTTTGCAGTTGGGCACCATGGCGAGCACGCGGCGCCGCGCCTCCATATGGGTGATCGCGCTCATAATCCCATCGCCGCCCTCCGCAATTCACGCACGAGGTTAGGGAACTCGGCGCGTGCGTGCTGGTAGAAATCGTGCGTGCCGCCGCCCTTGGCAGTGCCGAAAAACGCGAGGTTCGTGAGATTGCCTGCACCGCCATCGTCTGGCGCCACATCAGCCTCCACCACACTGCCGCGATCATGCATCTCGTAGGAGATGGGGATATGGCGGAACGCGGCGTTCCCTGAGCTCGTGAGGTCGGCGCGCGTATCGGTCTTGACGTTCTGCGCGGCCTTCTTCACGATCATCGAGACACGCCGGCGCTTTCGTTCGGGCGCGGCCTGCAGTTTCGCAGCGAACGCCATCACCTCGCTCGTATCCACGATCATGGCGTCTCACCTCCCCCACTGTGTGGGATTTCCTGCACGTTCCAGCGACGTGCGGTCGCATGGGTTTTCTCGCTCTGCAGGTTGATGAGCCGCAGCTGGCTGCCGGTGAGCGCCGCATCACGCGACGCCACCACCATGGCAATGTCACCACTATGCACGCCGACCACGCTGATAGGCAGGTCAAGGCGCAGCGACCAGACCGGTACGACACCACCGAGATTCGACGTGTCACCCGTCGCGCTGGCTGCGGACTGTTGGGCGATACCACCATAGGTCTGCAGTTTCGCCGGCCCCTCATAGACGAGCGTGGACTCAGGTTCGGACAGTCCCGTTTCCGGGTCCACACTCATCTGTCCAGTGAGGCGCTCGATACGCACACGGTCGGTCATGAGCTGCTCGGCGAGCTGCTGCATCTGCGGCAGTGCGGTGAGGATTTCACTCATGCTCATGGCGCTCACCACCATGGCGACCGGCGCGGCGGGTGCACGCTGACCGGATCGTCGGGCATGATGGTGGCCGTCTCTATCTCCGAAACAGGTACGCGCATCAGGAGCGCCCACTCGCTGTCGAGGATATTGACCTCGCCGCCTGACCTGGACGTGTCGATGGTTTTCTGCAGGTTCGCGTCGTCGATCTGTGTCATCACACTGCGGATGCCCTCTGGGTTGAGGGCCTTGCGGGCGACCGCAGCGGATTCGATGTCAGACACGAGCGCACGGTAGTCGTCGTCGGCACACCAGTCGTCGAGCAGTGGGATGCGTTGGCGTATCTGCCGTTCGGCGCGGTCAAGCCATTTGCCCCACTGTTTGTATTCGACGGTGGTGTCGGCTGGAGTGTCCCGGCCGAGTTCGACGGCGACATCACCGGGTGTGGCGACGGCCATGGTGCACCTCCTGTCAGGCGGATTTACGACGAGCGCGCCGCGGTGCCTTTTCCACGTCAGCCTCTTCGTGGAGTTCCTCCACTTCGTAGGGGTGGCGGAGGAAATAGTCGGGCACCTGCTCGATGGCGGCGGAGTCGCCAGCATGGAATTCCACGCCGGCGACCTGCCCCTCGTATTCACGGTTCGGCGCGTGAATGCGGTACATCACTTCACCTTGACCTTGCGCAGTACGGCCGCAGCCTTGGTGGCTTTGAGGGCGACGCCGACGGGGCCGAGTTCGACCTCGCCGTCCTTGACCGCGCCGGAATTGGAGAAATTCGGCAGCCACGTGCGCACGAGGTTCGAGCCGACCGTGGTGACGCCGTGGAACCCGTCGAGACCGACACGGTAGGCGTAGATGCTGGTGGTGCCGTCCACGGCGACCGGAATGATCGGGTCGCTGGAGCCGGCTTTCTCGCCAGCGTCGACGAGCATGATGCCACCGTAGACCTCACGGTCGATGGGGCGGCCGTTGCTGCCGAGCAAGTCCTCGACAGGTTCGCGCACGTACATGCTTGTGCGGCGCACCGCGGCGCGCACCTTGGCGAGGGTCTTGCGGTTGGCGACGAGCACGGTCGGAGTGCCGTCGAGCAGGCCGAGGAATTCGTCGAGCGTGTCGAGGATACCGAATCCCTTGTCGCCGCTCGGATCGGTCCAATCATAGGTGCCGTCATCCGGTTTCATTTCCGTACTCGACCCGGTCAACGCCTTGTCGAGCCCGTCGAACCCGTTCGTTTCGGTCGCGGTGTCACCGTTGATGACGGCGTCCTGGAACAGTGTGGACGCGGCCTTGATCTTCTGCGTCATGTTCAACGCGATCGCACCGGAAGCGGACGGGCCAAGATCGGCGATGACACGGTCGACGGAGAACTTGCCGCCGAGCACCGCGAGCGTGACGCTGTGCTTCTCGGTGGTGACCTCGCTCGCCGTGTACTCGGAGTTGAGCGCACGGAACGCGGCGGTCGGCTGCGTCTTGAGACGACGGTACCCGTATTCGAGGGTCGCGCCGCCGCCTGCCGGGTTGACGGCCTGATCGAAAATCAGACTGTCGAGGATTGCGGAGGACTTGCGGAATTCGTCGATGACGAACGGATCGTAGTCCTGCATAGCATTGTTTTTCGCTTCTGCGAGTGTTACAGCCATGAGCTGTCCTTTCTATACACTTATTTCGCGCCGAGGGCCGCGGCGATCGCTGCCTCCATCGAGGTCGGCTTCGCACCGGCACCACCGTGCCCTTGGCTTGGATCTGGTTTGGGAGATACCGGCTTCTGCTCGCCGACGAGCTTGAGCAGTTCGTCCGCGTCCGCTTCCAGCTCCTCACGGGTCGACCCCTGCAAACGTGCGGCGAGCGCCTTCGGCAGTCCCTTGTCGAGGGCGACTTCGAGTCGTTCGGCACGCGACCTGCTTGCGGCGTTGTCCTTTTCGAGGGTGGCGAGGCGTTCGGCGGTTTTCTCCGCTTCGCTTTTGTTGGCGTCCTCGTATTCCTTGAGTTTGGCCTGCAGTTCGGCGATCTGTTTCTTGCTCGCCTTGTTGGCCGCGCGTTCGGCTTCAAGGGCTTTGAGTCCGTTGGCGCCCAGCGTGCCATTGTCGTCGTCGGCGTGGTCGTCGCCTGCGGGTGGTGTGGGCGGCGTGGCCTGCGGGTCGGTTGCGGGATCGTCTGCGAGGGTCTCGTATCGCGCGAGCAGTCTACGCAGATTGAATTTGCGGTGCATGTTGCATCTCCTTGTCGGTTGTTGGGTTCGCCACGTCGCGTGGCACGCGTCCGTGCATCGTGCATGGGCGCGCAAAGTTTGTTAGAGGATCCATCCGTAGTTGCGCAGGAGTGTTTTGGCGCGTTCCTGGTCGCCTCCTGCGATCTGGTAGATGGTTTCCGGCATGAGGCGTGGCCGGTCCAGTTTCGTGTAGCGGCCGCCTTGTTTGACGTATTCCTTGGCGTATCCGGCGCGCAGCATGCGCCATGCGGCCGCGCCTCGTTTCGTGGTGCCTTCGGTCGTGTATTTGATGGTGCGCCCGTATTGTTGGGCGGTTCCGACCGCGCCTTTGCGCCGGTAGGCGTTGATGAGCTGGTTGATGTCGGCGCCGTCCCGGTAGGCGCGCGCGTTCGCATGGCTGCCGAGCGCGCGGGCGAGTTGTTGCTCGTCGAGTGAGTCCAGGTATTCGCCCGGACTGGCGAGCATGGAGCGGTCGATGCCGTTGGGGGTCCATTCGGCGATGCAGTCGCATTGCGGGTGGCGTTCAAACGGGACGCGCCCGCATGGTTGGCCGGCGAGCAGTATGCAACGGCCGCAACTGGGCGGGTTCAGGGCGCGCACATACCCGCAGTTGTAGCGGATGGAGCGCGCGGTGCTTTCCGCGGCGCCGCGGTATGTGTCCGCGAGCGCGGTGCGTGAACGGATGACGAGGGTGACGCCCATGCGTTCCAATGCGATCGTCGTGGGCATGCCCTCATGGATGGTTTGCCGGCCTTTGATGACCGCGCCGGCGAGGGTCTGCCATGTGGGCATGCCGTTGCCGTTGACGCCGACCCATTGGCTGGGGTCGATCTGCCATGCCTGTGGTGTGCGTGCGCCGATCTGGCGTTGCATGCTCGCCGCGGTCGCTCTAGTCGCGTCGCGTGCGGTGGCGTATTGGGCGGCGTCGAGCAGGGCGAGCATGTCGGGCATGGCGTTGGTGATGGCCGTGTCGAAATCGTCGTCGGCGTAGGTTCGCCATGTGAGCATGAGGCTTTTGGCGAGGTTATTGGTCCGCGAGCGCAGGCGTCGTGCCTGTGTGAGTGTCGCCGAAGCCAGATGCTGGCCAGCCATCGTCAGGACCATAATCAATCCCCTTCACGATAGGCTCATAGGTTTGCGCGAGTTCACGGTCGAAATATTCGCGTTCCTTGTCCTTGCGCGCTTCGCTCCACCCCATCTCGTCCCATGCGCCCTCACGGGAGACGACACCTTGGGCGACGAGCTTGCTGATCGCGTCGGCCTTCTGCGCCTGCGTCGGCGTCGCCGGGTCGTTCCAGTCGCAGCGCACGAGGTTCGCGTTCAGGTCATGGCCTGACCGGAATCGGTATGCGAGCGCCATGACCTTGCTCCATGCGTCGCCGTCCACGAGGTTCTTCAGTTCGACGTTCTTCACAAGACGGCTTTCATCGGCCCTGATGGCGCCCTCGGCCGCGGGGTTCGCGGTGTTCTGGCCGAAATAGCGCATCGGCAGGCCGCTGACCGCCGACACCTGTTCGGACAGCAGGTCGATGACCGTCTTGAAGTTCGACAGGTCGGACGCGGAAAATTGGCCGAATTTCGCATGCTCGTTCTTGCTCGTCAGCATCGAATTGAAATACGTTTTGATGGCCGACGCTGGTTTGCCGGTGGCCGGGTCAATGAACGAATTGTTGGTGACGCCGACGGCGTACTTGCCAGGCACGGCGTGGGTCTCCATCGCGATCTGCAGGTCGAGCATGGCGCGGGCCGCCATGTCAGTGGGCTGCACGACGTCGGCCATCTCGCTCTCGCCCGCATAGTCGCCGACGCGTGGACGGTTGACGAACTGGACGACTGGCACGCGGCCGAGCCGGTGCTCGTCGCGGTCGGTGACGACCCATTTGCCCTGCTGGCGGGCGAGCCATATCGTGCTATCGGGCAGGTAGAGCGTCTCGTACTGGGGTGCCGCGGTCAGGCTCCATGCGTCGTCGTAGACGCGCAGGGCCGCCATGACGTCGCCGTTGCGCGGGTCGATGCGCGCGATCATGCATTTCGCGGATTCCACGGTGATCAACGGATGCGCCGGGTCGTCGCCGTTGGAGCCCACCGCGACGAAGCCGTGGCCCTGCACGCGCGTCTCGGTGTGGTTGAGCACCTGCTGCGACTCCATGTTGTTCGCTTCCCAGATTTCGCGCAGCACGCCGCTGGCATCCGGGTCGTCTGGCACGCTGAACGACTTGACCTGTTGGCGTTGCACGACGCTGTCGACGACGATGCGCGGCCAGTTCAGCGGGAACACGAAATCACGCAATTGCGGCGGTACGGCGATGCCGATGCTACTGATCTCCTGCGTGCCCTGATAGTAGGCGTCCCATTTGCGGTGCACGGCGCGCAGACTGGACAGGCGCAAACGCAGCGAGCGCAGCAGGCTCGCCTCATCGTCCGAGAGCCGACTGGCGCTGGACTGTGTGACCACGGCGACCATATGGCACCCCTCTCTTCACTCACCAGCCGTAGACGTAGACGTTGTCGTCCTGCTGCCCCCAGCCAAGTTGTCTCATATCAGCCGCCGCCTCATGCGCGAGGATGTCGGCCATCGAAATGTCGATTTTCTGGTTCTGCGATGGTTTGCCCAACACGTACCTGTCGCCGGGCTTGGCGACCTTACGGGCGGCCATCATGTGCAGTTTCGCCGTCGCGTCCACGCTGTGCGTGGTCGTATGATCCGCCGTATCCTGCAAAAACCGTGTGAGCGCGTCGTACATGCGGCCGATCTGGTTGGTCGGCCAAGGCACCACGACGTCACTGCCGTAACGCAGGCTCCAATCATCGACCTGTGTCTCCCACGGATGCGGATCACAATAAAAACGGGCGACATCGTATTTCGTGAACAGTTCGTCCACGGCGGCGTTGACCTCGCTGCGTGGGATGCGGCCCTCCCATTCGTCCGGGTTCCAGAACGTCGGACGATTGCTGGGCCCGTATGTGGGCGTCCAACGGTAGCCGTCCAGTGTCTCGGCGCGCAATGCCGTCCAGTCGCCGGTCTGCGAACCATCGAACCCGAGGCATATCTGCGTGCCCGGCTCAGGCGGTTCACGGTCAGATTCTGTCGAATCGTAGAGCGCTTCGGGCATGTAGGAGCCGAGGCCCTGCACGAGTTCGCAGCCGAAAAACCGGCGCGCCTGCGTCGGGTCGCGCTGCAGCAATTCTCTGCATTGCGCCTCGATGGCGTCGAGCTGAATCCACGGCGACCCGTCATACACAAATTCGAGGATCTTACGCCGGTCGGCGTCGTCCATGAAATCAAGGTTCGGGTCGTGCCGCGGGAAATACTTCATAATGTCGTCGACACGGCTCTCGTAGGTCGCCTGACCGAACGACGCGTCCATTGGGTCCCATGGATTCGTCAATTCGAGCACGCGCCCGTCCATGCCGGCGGTGCCACGAGCCACGGTGTCAGCCACCTCGAACATGCCACTGCGTTTCGTATACACGCCCGATTCGTCCATGATCGCGAAATTCACCGGATTGCCCAGCTTCGACTTCGCGGACGAGGTCACCGGGTCGATACGCCCACCATTCGGCAGACGAATGAATCCCTCGCGTACTTTCATCAGGTCTTCGAGATGCCCGTTGCGGATCATCGTCTGCAATGGACGGTAGACGTTCGCGGTCTGGTCCTCCGATGTGGCGAGCAACTGGATCAATGCGGTGCGCCGGGGCATTCCCATCGGTTCGCCCGGCCGGTAGGTGTAGGCGAATCCACAGCCGCAACCCCAGTCGTCACACCGGTATTGTTCGCCACCCTCGGCCCAACCGCAGAACACGCACGGGCCGACCGCCTCGAAACATACCACAGCCGCACCGAACGGGCTCTTGCCGAGTTTCTGGCCGCCCACGATCTGGCCGCGGCGCCATTTGAACGCCGAACCGAGCGCGGGACGCGCGGCATTGAATTTGAGCCCGTCCTTGACCGTGTAGAAATCCACAGCGTTCCTCAGCTGCCAACCTGTCAAACGAAACGGCCTGTTCAGGTCGTAGCCGGCTGGCACCACGCAATGCGCGGAAATCCACGCAGCCAAGAGGAAACCGAGGCTTTTCGGCGGGTCTTTCCTTGCAGGAGCGCTCATTGCATCTGCTCCCACTCGTCGCGCGGATCAGGGAACTGAATCACGTTGTCGGACGTTTTCTTGCGCGCTTTTTCCGGTTTGACGTCGGAATCGTCGACGATGAGCCACCCGTTGAGCTTCAATCCCTGCGGCGTCAACCCCAATGTGTCCGCATAGCGCTGCAGTGTGGTGCGGTCGGCGCTTTTCGCATCCGGTGTCTCGCACAACCGCACCTGCCGGCAATACAACGCCACCGTCAACTCGAGGTAGCGGTACTGTGGCATGTGCCAGGCGACCGCCTGCGGCAACTTCCACAATTGGCGCCACAGTTCCTGCTCGCGCTTCGCCCACGCCGCGGTGGCCTCCTCATCGAGCACGAGCATCACACTGCCTTCCGAATCCTTAACCGGGCGCGTCACCTCATAGCGTGCGAGGGGGAATTTCTTCGGGCGATACTTGTAGCCACTTGCCGGCAGCCGCAACAGTCCCGCAGGAATGCCACGACGCTCCGACCGTTCCGAATTCGGGTCCGGCGCGGGGCCGGAACGCGATCGGGCACCACCCCACCCAGCCATAAAATCACCTCACCAGACAACAATTGAAAAACTTATTAAAACCGCTTCGGCAACATCTTGAACCCTCCACAGTTGCGCCTCGTCTCACCGGCGGTCTGACGCAAGGCCTCCCCGGGTTCACCCCCTAGGGGTTATCCGGCCCAAAAAAATAACAAGACTCGCGATTTTAATTCGTTTTTTAATTCTCTCACGCGTTTGTCGTCGTCGACAGCGGCGAGCGAACGAAAGCGAATCGAAAAAGGTTTTCAAGACGAGGAACGAGCAACGTCATGAACGTTGGCAAACGATCGCAAGCTGACAGCTGCGAACATTGGACGCGAGCGCCTATGCCAGCCCATTGTTGTTTGTCAGCTCATTGTTTCGTCCAGTGTTCGCGCATGCGCTGCGAGTTGGAGGCTCCGGCTGCACGGTTGCAGTGCGCGTGCTCAGGCCCGGTCCATGCGTCGCGAGCGTCGTTGTGTCCGAGATCCCAACGTTGGCCGGGCAGTATGGGGCGTCCGCACCGTGGGCAGGTGACCTGCTCGCCGGCCGCCATGCGCTGCCACCATTGGGCGCGCTCCCGCTGGTGCGCACTCCCGTAGCCTCGTTGGGCTGCGGTTCCGCGCGCATGGTCGCGAGCGCGCTTGTGCTCACTGCAGTAGCGTTCGCCGTTGAGTATGAGCCTCGGGCATCGGGTGTAGGCGCAACGTCTCATATGCTCCACCCCTCCCCTGCCTGATTGATTGTGTCCGTGGTCCCCGGCCGTGTGCCCCGGAGCGACTCCGGTTCGCGGGCGCCCCTACAACTTGGGTCGGCTCGATGGCCGACGCTTGGGCGGGTGCCGTCGACACACGGGCCGGAACCACGATACGCGAACACCCCGCAGGCCATGATTTCTTCCTCGGACCTGCGGGGTGTTCCTGCGCCCGCTCATACGCGATGCGCAATATTACACATGATAGGCGTTACACCCGTTGTTTGTCAAATCCACGGGCCAACAGCAACACGTCCGCGAGCGCATACACCGGGGTGGCGTTGTCATCTGCGCCGACGGGTTTGAGGCGATGCCGGTGGACCCATTGGCGCAGGGTGCCGGCTTTGATAGCGATGCCGCATGAGGTAAGCATGGCGCGTAGTTCACGGCTGGTGCCGATCGTGCCAGACGTGAGCAACCGCAGCTCGTGCGCTTGGGCGATCTGTGCGATCGGGCTCATATGCCCACACATCACGCACCGGTGGTCGGACCCGTCGAGCGGCTGGCATTCGGGGATCCACACACCATACCCGCAGCGCTCGCACACGCCGACGTACCGGTGCGAGGGTTCTGGGTCGGTGAGCTGGCGGGCGTGCCATGCGGCGTCGTCGATCAAACGCACGATGTCCCACGCGTCCGTACGGCTGGCGAGCGCCTCGCATGGTTCGTCGCGGTCGAGGCCTTTGAGCAGGCCGTGCACGCTCATGCTCCTGCCGTATCGTAGTCCGGCTGTGGTGGCGAGCATGCGTGCGAGCACGAGGGTCTGGTCGAGCAGGTCGGCGGCGGTGAAGTTGATGGGTGTGGGCGCGCTGGTCATGCCGCGGCTGCCGTCGTGTGGGATGCGGATTCGTCGTGTGGCGAGCTCCTCGAGGGTGGCGGCTTGTTCGCGCAGGTCGTGGATGTCGTCTCGGATGCGGGTGGCGGTGGGCTGCATGTGGTCCTTCCGTTCGGTGGGGTCGGCGAGCGCCGTCGGGGCTTATTGGTGGCGGGCGGCGAGCGCTTGCGCTTGGGCGATCTGCTGGGCTTGCCATTGGTTGAGCATGTGGGCGCTCGCGTTTCTGGCCAGATGGTCGGGGCCGGGTTTGTATCCGGGCAGTGTTTGCATCCAGCGTTGGAGTTTGCGTCGGTCTTTCCATGTGAGGGTGACGTGGCGTTCGACGCAGCGTACGACGATGAGTTGGTCGCACCGGTATTCCTCGATGTCGGGTTCGTCTCCGGGCATGAGATCGTGCCCGTCGGCGGGGCGGACTTGGTAGAGGTCGCCGGCGCACAGGGCCGCGTATTGGCGGGCGTAGATCTTGATGGGTGTGCAGTAAGCGTGTTCGTGGTGTTGGGTGTAGTCGGGGTCGGTGGGGTCGTTTTTGGCGTGCATGCGGCATAATGGGCAGTTGTCGTGCATGCGGCGCGTGTGGCCGCCTTCAATGGTGTCGCCGGGTTGCAGGCCGCGTGGGCCGCCGTGGTAGAGGATCCGTCCCATTTATTTGTTTCCTTTGTCTGGTGGTGTGATGTGGCTTTCGAGGATGGCGAGCGCCCTGGCGAGACCACTGGTGTAGCCGTCGTCATATTCGTAGTGTTCGCTGGTCCATGGGTCGAGGGCGGCCTGTGTGCGCTCGAACAGGCCGTTGAGTTCCGCGTGCACGACGGTGAGGATGTCGGTCATGGTCGCGCCTCCTGCTCTTGTTTTTCCTTGTCATTGAGCCACTTTCGCACCTCGGACATCCGGTAGCGTACGCAGTTGTGCGTCACATGCACATACCGTGGCCCGGTCTTCCGGTAGCGCCAGGTGCTCACCGTGCGCCGGCTCACGCGCATCATCCTCGCCACATCGTCGGGGGTGAGCAGGATGTCCTCCTCACTGGAGCCCACGGCATCCAACATGTCGCTGCTCATGGCCGCTCCCCCTCCCACAGTGGCCGGTCGGAGAATTCCGGCGGTTCGGGCTTGCCGGCCGGCGGTTCCGGCCGTGTGGCGGCTTGGGCTGCTTGGTGGAGGATGTCCTGCACGGCGCGCGGGTCGAGGCCCAGACGGTGCGCGATGAGCTGGACGTCATAGCCACGCTTGTACCAGGTGAGCACCATCTCGATTTTGTGTTTGCTGACCATGGTTCAGACCTCCTCATCGAACGGATACTGGGTGTCGGCGTATTGCAGTTGGTCGCGCATGCGTTCCGCGCCGATCCGCTGGTAGAGCAGGCACAAGCCGCGGCGCGTGATCTTGCAGGTGGGGTCGAATGGGAACGGTGTGCCGTCACGGTGCCGCCCGGAACGTTTGGGTGGCACGAGACGCAGGTGGCCGGCGGTGTTGTGCGCCGCGTAGGGCCGGTACGCGCCACCATGCCGGTAGATCCACTGGTGGTCGAGCATCCACGCGCGCAGCTCGCATTCGCGGATCGGCAGGCCCGCCGTGGTCAGTTGTGCGGCCGCGTCGCGCACGGTCAGCAGGTCGGGTGCCCCGCAGAAATCCTCGTAGGCGCGTGCCTTGGGTTCCAGCACGCGCACCCGCTCCTGCGCCGCCACCTTCTCCTCTGTCTCTTCCTTGAGGCGGGTGGCGAGCATGATGAGCGTGTCCGGGTCCGCGAGCGCCTGCCGGATCGTGGCCGGCGTCATGTACGCGCCGTGTTTGCGGATGGATGGCAGTACCTCGCCGGTGACCCATTTGCGGAACCGGCGGGCTTCGGGCTTGCGGCTGTCGAGGATCACGTCGTAGAGGCCGTCCTCGTTGACGACGGTGATTTTCTGCGGCCCGCCAAGGGTGTCCATAGTAACGACACCCTTTTGCTGGTCGTCCAATCGGGCGGCGACATTACGCGGGTTGACGATGCCGCAGGCGGCGCACACGTCGGCGAGCGCCCAGCGTGGTGTGCCGTCGTCGGCGGTGATGACACGCACCGGCGTGCCCTCGAAGTCAAGGTTCATTAATTCGTTCATGGTATGTCCTTTCGTGAATCGAACATTTGTTTGGATCATTCAGAAGTGGTGGTTGTCGTACCATTTGCTGATTGCGATGAGCAGCAGGGCGGTGGCGAGCGAGATGAGCACGTCTTTCACGCGCTGTCCCCCGTGTTCGTGGCCCACAGGTTCGCGATCATCGCGCTCACCGTGGCACTGGTTTTCGCGATGGCCGCGAGCTGTCCCGCGAGGTAGAGGGCTTCGCCCATGTCCTCACGCGGCTCGATGTCCGGGTCACTGGTCGCGGCGCTCGCCTGTTGGCTCAATGCGTCGAGCACGTCCTGCAGTGTGTGGATCCGTTCGGTGACGTTCGTCGCCATCATTCCCCGCTTCCAGCGTCCATCCATGCGTCCACGTCACGCTTGCGGTAGCGCACGACGCGCGGTGTGGGGCGCAGGCATTTCGGGCCGGCACCCCTATGGCGAGCCATGGCGAGCGCTTGCACGCTCATCCCCGTGTATACGGCCACCTCCTCGGGCGTCATGTACATTCCGTCAGGGTCGGCGGCCGTGAGGAGTTTGTATTGGAGCATGTCCCACACGTCGCGTTCATCACGCTCGGTTGTGTCGGCATGATGGCATGCTGGTTGTTCCTCGTAGATTTCGTCGCTCATGAGATGTTCTCCAATCTGGTTACGTGGCAGCCCAGTTCGGTCAGGGCTCGCTCGAGGTTTGCTGTGTAGTTGCCGGGTTGTTTGGCGGCTTGCCGGCTGGCGCGTGCGATGATCTGGTCGATGCGCAGCGCGCCGTGGTCGGTGTGGGCGTACAGGCGCAGGCGCAGGTCCCGGTCTGCGCGGCCCATGCACGCCCGGCACAGGCGGCTCGTGCGGTCGATGCGCTTGTAGTGCTGGCAGCCGTGGCACTCATCCACGACGAACGAATCATTTGCCATGACGGTCTCCCTTGCGTCGGTCTGTGTGGGTCGGGAATGAGATCCACGCGGTGTCGTGCTCGATCGCGTCGCGCAGATCGGGGTGGTCGGCGAGCAGGTCTGGCAGGCAGTCGAGCGTCAAATCTGCTGCGTGCAGGTCCCATGGCTCGCGCCATGTGCGCCAGGTGACGCGCACCCACACGCCCTGGCATCCGTCCATCGCGTCATGCACCCGCTGCGCCAACCGCTCGATCTGACGCGAGACTTGCCATTCGTAGACGGCGAGCGCGAGCAGGCCCGCGGCGAGTGTGGGCAGGATGATCAGCGGCAGGCTCATGCGTCCACCTCCTGCAGGATGTCGGCGAGCGCCACGCTGGGTTCGGTGCCTTGGTTGAGTAGGTCGGCGAGGTGGCTGCGGGCGCTGATCCATGGGTTCGAGCCTCGCCCGCCCTCGTGGTCGAACAGTTGTTCGTGTGGGGTGAGCAGGTCGAGGACGTGTTGGCATCCGAGGGTGTGGCGGTGCGTGGTGTCGACGGGTTGGTCGCTGGGCCGTTGGGTGGGCAGCTTGTCGAGCAGGCCGCGGCGTGCGCCGCTGTCGAGCCAGCGGAGGAATGATTTTTCCGGGCATGGCGGGTATTTGCCGTTGTCGGTGACGACGGTGCGGAATTTCTCGAGTTCGCTGTCGAGGTCGGCGTGCAGCTGGGCGGCTTTGGCGAGTGCCTTGTCGCCGGGCTGCCAGCGCTCGAACCGTTCGCGTCGTTTTGCCTCGATGCCCGACCGTCCGTCCGACTGTGCCGCCCGTGTCGTTCGGGTCTCGCGGCTCTCGCGTGGTCGTACGGTCTGTTGGGTTATAGGGTTATTGGGTTTATACGGGTCGTCTGCAACGTGGTTGCAGGTCGCTTGCAGGTCACTTTGCAGGTCGGTTTGCAGGTCGGTTTGCAGGTCGCTTGCAGGTCGGGGTGACGGGTCTGCCGTCGCCTGCCGCCCGGTGTCGGCCGGGTCGGGGTCGGTCGTATGACATGCAATTTTTGCATGTCTGGCCTGTTCGTGGTCTGCGAGCGCGGCGCGTACTTTGTCGGGGGTGTCGAGTTCGACGGCGAGGTCCCATACGGTCGGCCGGTGTCGTTTCGGCAGGTATGCGGCCGCGCGTTGGTCGCCGCGTCGGATCAGGCCGACGCGTTCGAGCCAGCGGAGTTTGGAATAGACGGTGCGCACGCATGAGCCGATGTCGTCGGCGATGGTCTGCGCGCTGGGGAACGCGTTGCGCCCGGCCGGGTCGGTCTCGTCTGCGAGACGCAGCAGGACGCGGAACGCGTTGGAGTCGTCGATTGCGGGGCCGGCTTTGTATAGGCCCCAGTGCATGCTGTCCAAGCTCATGCTGGCTCCTCTCTGGTGATTGGTGTGATGTGGATGGACACGCGCCATAATCCGGTTGTCCTGGTGGATGGGCCCATGGTGTAGGTGCGGCGCCTCAAATGCTGGTAGTCGTCGTCGGCCCACAGTCCGGCGTCGGTCAGGCCGTCAATGAGGTGTTTGACGGTGGGGGCGAGGTTGTCCGGGTCGGCGCGGGGCGGTTTTTTCGGGTAGTGGATCTCGTATTCGATGTCCACGAACCGGTATGGCCGCCATGGCTGGTGCCGGTTGATCCAATCCCTGCCGATGAGGGCGCCCTTGTGACGCAGGTGTTTGGCGCGCTGGGCGTTCGCGTACACCTGCCCTTGCCCGCCGTTGGCTTTCATGAGCAGGTTCTTGGGCACGTCGATATGGATCGTGGCCGGACTCATTGCTCGGCCCCCACATAGCGGCAGAACACCACGTAGCGGCCGGGTTCGATCTCGCGGGCCTGCGCCTCGAAACTCGCGGCCGGCGCGAACGCCGAGGTCTTGGCCCGCACCACGCGCCGCACTTTTTCGAGCGCGATACGACGCGCATGCTCACCATCGCTCACGCCGTACACGACCCACTGGCCGGGGTGAGCGCGTGCCGCGTCCGCGGTTTTCTGCGCGTCCGAGACGGTCACTCGCGCACGATGCAGGTCGGCGGGCAACTCCTTGACGAGCATGCCCGGCTCCCAACGCACAGGCGTGGTGGGAGCCCCTGTGGCGTCATCGTCGTCCGATCCCGGTTGGTGTGCGCCAGTGGACGGTTCGACGCCGGCGGCCTGCTGGATCTGCCACAGTTCCATGGCGGTGCGCGTCGGATTCATGTTGAGCGCGTCACGCAGCTCCGTGCGCGCCGTGCTACGGCCGGGGCCACACAGATGGGCCAGCACCATACGCTGCTGCCCCGCGTACAGGTCATGCCACGGCGTGGCAGCCATCTCCACCAGTTCGGTCTCGGTTGTTTCCATGGTGGGCTCCCCCATTCGTTGTGTCGGTTGTTGAGTTTGTTGCGGCGAGCGCAGGCCGCGCAATCGGTTGATGTGCTCCCGTTCCTGGGTGATGACCTCATCCCAATCGGGCCACGAGGATTCGGCGCCCATCAGAACGCCGGCTCCGCGCTCGCCCATGGATCCTCATCGGCCGCGGTCTGGCTGGCGAACGGATCCGTCACACCATTGCCGGCAGTGTTCGCGGTGCTACCGCCCGTGTAGCCGGCCGGCTGGCCGAACCCACCGAATCCGCCATTGCTGTTTTGCTGGCGGTTTACCTGTGCGGTGGTGCGGCGCAGGCTGGGCCCGATCTGGTCGACCCGCAGCTCCACCACGGTGCGCTTCTCATGGGTTTCGGTCTCATACTGGCGTTGCACGAGCCGGCCTTGGGCGAGGACGGTCATGCCCTTGGCCAGCGAGTTCGCGATGTTGCTCGCGAGTGGCGCGTGCTGTGTGTCCCACGCGGAGCAGTTGAGGAAGAGGGTGTCGCCGTCCTCCCATTGGTTCGTGTCCCGGTTGAACCTGCGTTCCGAACTCGCGATCGTGAAATTCGCGACCGTTGAGCCGTTGTTCAGGGTGCGTAGTTCCGGGTCGCGGGTCAGGTTGCCCACGATGGTGATGATCGTCTCCCCTGCCATGGGTGGTCTCCTTTCTGTGCGTGTGTGGGGTGGGTGCGCTGGGTGGCTCCCAGACGGGGCTGATCCGCCTGGCATGACTGCGGCCGAGTACCATCGCTCCCGCAGCCTCGGGCTATCTCGCGGCTGCAGGTGACGTTGACGCATCCACCTGAGTGGGCCGGGCGGGAATCGCACCCGCCTCCACCATGAGGGCCTGGCCGGGAGGGAAAAATGAGAGAAGGGAACCGGTCGGGCGTCTCGGGTGGGGCTAACTTGCACGGCCCCAAGCGCAGGCCACGGGGAGTCGGTCGTGGCCTGCGCTGGATTGTGTGTTCAGTTATCGCCGGCCGGTTGGCCGGTGTCCCCCCTGCGTGTGGGCATCACACACGCAGGGAAGCTATTGGTTATTCGAGCGCGGCGAGCGCGTCGTCGATGCGCTCCTCGAGGGCGCGGATCTGTGCGCGCAGCTCATCCTCGGTGGACCGCGGCCCCGTATCATTGCCGTCGTACGCGGCCAGATAGCCGTCGAGCTGTACGAGGTCCTGGGCGGAGAGGAACCGCTCGTCACTGCGCTCCATGAGCCCGTGTGCCTGCAGGATCTCCAGCAGCTGCGTGAGTGCCGTGCTCATCGTCCCGCCCCCATGTGCGTGGTGGAGCGCACCACACGAGCCGGCGACTGGCGCCGGTCGGCGAGCGCCGCCAGCCAATCATGGGCGTGGCGTGCCGCGTGGATAATGTGGCGTGCGATGGCGGTGACGAGCGCGATCAGTGTGTCGATCTGGGGGATCACATAGGCGAGGGAGCTGATGAGCAGCAGCCACGCGAGGCTGTAGGCCCATGGCGCCCACATGAAGCCCACGCCGCCGGCGATGTAGGTGGCGGAGGTGAGCGCGGTAATCGTGGAGATGATGGTGAGCGCCTGACGGGTATGGGTGTGGTTACGCATTGGGTGCCTCCTCGGTGGTGGTGAGTTTGTTGATGTCGTCGCGGATTTCCTTGATGGCGAAGATCGCACAACCCGCGCCGTCCGGGTTCAGGCCGCGGCCCGCGAGAAAATCGCGGAATTCCTTGTAGTGCGTTTCCCACTTGGTGAGGATGCTTTTGACCACGGCGAGTGGGATGCGCGGGCATTCCGTGTCCGCGGGTACCTCTTCCATTTCCTCGGTTTCGGCGCCGGTGTCCGTCGCGCTGGTCTGTGTGCCTGTCTCCCCAGTGTCGACGTGGCCGGCCTGGGCGATGCGCGTGTAGGCCATGTGGAACCGGTGGTGGCGGCGGATGGATTTCACCCACTCGTCGATCGCCGCGCGGCTGTCGGCGCTGGCCTCGTCGACCTGCCGTTCGAGGTTGTCGAGCCGGGCCTGCCATGCACGGTGCGATGGCGTGCCGAACGCCACATGGCCGGCGTCCCGGACGTCCCGGTATTCGTCGTACGCCTGGTCGACGCGCTCGCTGGCGGCGAGCAGTGTGGCGTGCGCGTCGTCGACGCGTTTCTTGAGGCGGGCGCAGTTGGCGCACTCGTTCCAGTCGACGTTCCACGTGCAGGTTGTGGTGGTCATGATCGTTTCCGTTCTGCTAGTCGTTGGTTTCGTGTGCAGTCCTCGAGGCGGGTGCCTGTGCGGGGTTTGAGATGGCGGTGGAACCATCGGCGTACGCCGTCTGGGTCGTAGAGCACGTTGTGCCCGTATTTGACCCATGGCAGGTCGAGGTGGGTTTGCAGCGAGCGCCATTTGGCGAGGGTTTTCACGGAGCGGCCGAGGTAGTCGGCCGTCTGCTGTGGCGTCCACCAGCTCGCATACCCGTCATCGGTCGTCGTGCTCATCGCGCACCCCCTCCCTGTCTGCGAGTGCCTCCGCGCTCTGGTTGTACGTTGCGACTGCATCGTCGCAAAGTTTGATAGCGTCAGATGGTTTGACCCCAGCAGCGGCCGCGAGTTTCAGAAACTGCGAGAGCCTGAGGTCGCCATCCTCGAATCTCCGGTCGAGAGTCGGCGTCGAGACGCCGGCGATGTGGGCCATCTGTGTCTTGGTCAGGTCATTCGCCCTAGCCGCACGACGCAGATAATCAACAGCATTGCAAGCAGCTTCTTGCATTATGTAAGTCTGTTCTTTCGCCATACCTTGAGTGTAACAACAGACTTACACTAATGCAACATCAGTGTGTCGTTTTGTAAAAATGCTGAAGCATATTATGATGTCAGCATGGCTCGGAAATACGCAGACTCATGGGAACCAGCAGACATAGCTGTCATGCAGATCATTGATGATGCCCGCCAGCGAGCGCCGATACCCATATCGGATAGAGCACTAGCTAAGGCAATCAATGTCAGCCCACCACGCGTGGCGAATCTGTTCTCGCATTCACACGGCTCGCCGACATTACGAGAGTTTTTGGCACTCTGCTCGGTACTACAAATATCACCATCACAAACACTCGATGCAGCGCTCGCCAACGTGGCTGCAGAGGATAATCCGGAAGCCTCCGCCGGCACCGGTGAGAGCACGCCAATCGAATCCAGCGTGCCAGACATGTCTGGGTGGACCGCCGACGAGCAGGCCGACTATATCGCCAACCATCTCGACCAATTCGATTTCGCCGCCAAACACGGCGACACCGAAGCCGAGCAGCGCGCATACGAGGACCTGCCATAACAGAAGATACAACCGGGGAGGAAGCGCGAGCCCCACTACAAGAGAAGGAGAGCCCAATGAGCACGCCGACCAATCAGGGAGACAAAAACTTCCCACCGGACAGGATCCAAACGGAACCTGCCAACAATCCAGACGCGACACAGAAAACACCCTTTTGGAAACGCTCATACACACTCACCACACTCGTATTGGGTGGAGCACTGGCGGCGGCGCTCGCCGTTGGGGCTGCTGTGGGATCTCCGATCGCCTATCACGCTGGCAGAACCTCGGAAGTGACGAACATTGTGCTCGATCAAGCGCGCGAGAAAAGCGAGGAGTATACGAGCGTCAATCGCAAGCTCGCCGATGCGGAACATGACCTGCGGAACACCCAAAAACGCCAATTGGAGCTGGAGGACGCCAATGAAGAGGCGGAGGCCACAATAGAAAAGGCGAAAAGTTACAAGATCGATGACCTGAAAGCGGAAAGCGAGCAGCTGAAAAAGAGTATCGACGAACAGAAAAAGACGCTTGAGACATTGACCGGCAAGGTCGAGACCGCGAAGAAGAACACGATCGGCGATGGTGTGTGGCAAGTCGGCAAGGACATAGATGCAGGCACCTACCGTGCCACACGGGAGGTAGGCAGCCGCTGTTATTGGTCCATCTCAAACCCAGTCACAGATGATATTCTCCAGAACGATCTGCCAGGCGGCGGGTTCCCTGAGGTCACAGTGAGTGATGGTCAGCAACTGAAAATCGCAAACTGCAGCACATTCACCAAACAATAACCGCACAGGAAAGGAAGCCAGCCATGCAGGCATTTATTCTGATCGTCCTCGCTGCGGCGATCTCGCTGGGCATCGTCTATCTGCTCATCAAATACGCGGTCATCGCAGCCATCGAGTACACAGGACTCGGCAAGGCCGCTCGAAAATATACCGGCGATACAAAGCAGACGCTGCGCAATGAGCGGCGTCTGGAATCGTACGGGCATGCAAGCGAGTGATTCTATTCCCTAGATTTCAAGGGAATTACAGGGGGAGCAGTTAAAGGCGTCGAAATCGACGCCTTTAACACCGAGAGAGGGAACCACTACGACTGAGGACATGCTGATAGAGACTGCGGAACGATTCTGCGTCCTGCGGGAGCGGCGTCTGCACGGCGATGTGCAGGGACTGTATCTACGCGAATCGAACCTAATCCTGCTGGATTGTGATTTGACGAGCGAGCAGCGCCGTTGTGTGCTCGCGCATGAGATCAGCCACGCGCGGCACCTGGATGAAGGATGCCGTATGGATCGGTGGTCTGAGCGGCGAGCAGACCGTGAGGCCGCCGTTATGCTCGTCAATCCGATGGAATACGCGTGCGCGGAGGCCGTCTATGAGGGCAATGTAATGGGCATGGCGAGGGAGCTCAACGTGCTCCCGTGGGTCATCGAGGCGTATCGCGAGCGCCTGCATGATGATCCGCATTTGGTGCTGCAGTAGGAGGCGTTATGGCGAATATCACGAGTTATGAGACCCAAAGTGGTCGGCGTTTTGAGGTGCGGTATCTCAAGCCGGACGGGCGTAGTAGCCGTAAGCGCGGGTTTGCGCGCAAAAAGGACGCTGAGCTGTGGATGGCTGAGCATGTGACGGCTGCGAAGGCGTCGGATATGTTTGTGTCGCATGAGGCGGGCATGGTCACGGTCGGGCAGCTCTATGAGCAGTTTGTGGCGGAGCGTTCGCCGATCTGGAAACCATCGCAGGCGCATACGGTGGATTCGCGGTGGCGGACGCATATCGCTCCGCGGTTCGCGGAGGTGCCGGTGAACCGGGTGACGCGGGCGATGCTGCAGGATTGGGTGAGCGCGTTGGCTGAGCGGAGGTCTGCGAGCCTGACGCGCACGACGGCGAACATCCTGGACGGGATCCTCTCGATCGCGGTGCAGGACCGTCGTATCGTGCGCAATCCAATGGACGGCATCACGCTGCCGCGCAAGCCGCGGAAAAAGGCGGTGCGCACGTATCTGACGGTGGCGCAGCTCATGCGGTTGGCGGATGAATGCCTACGGGGGCGCAGGCTGGGCGTGCAGCGTCGTGCGCTCGTCCTGTTGCTGGGGTTTTGCGGGCTGCGGTGGGGTGAGATGTGCGCCCTGCGTGTGGGTGACGTGGATTACGGGCGTGGCCGTGTGGAGGTGCGGTCGAATCTCGTGCGGGTCGGTACCGGCTGGGTCGAGGGCAGTCCGAAAAACGGTGAGGTGCGCAGTGTGCCCATGCCGCAGATCGTCGCCGACGCACTGCGGGGGGTGACGGACGGGCGCGGGCCGGAGGAGCGGGTGTTCGCGGAGGATGGGGAGCCGCCGCGGTTGCAGTCGGTGACAGACGCGAAAACGAACCGCACCTGGTATGTGTCGGCGATCCGCCGGGCCGGTGTGCCGGCGGTGTCACCCCATGAGCTGCGGCATACGGCCGCGAGCATCGCCGTGCATGCGGGCGCGAACGTCAAGGCATTGCAGCGGATGCTGGGGCATGCGAGCGCGAGCATGACGCTCGACGTGTACGCGGATCTGTTCGACAGTGATCTGGATGATGTGGCGCGCATGGTCGACGCTGCCGTGGACGTGGAATGCCCTGGTGTGAATCGTGTCCAAAACGTGTCCAAAACAGATGAGGTAGCACCGGCGAGCGCTTGAAATCGTTGGAATTATGCCGTTTATGATTGGTGTTTTCGGTTAGGTGTCGGGGGTTCGAATCCCTCATCGCCCACTTCCCCGCCACGCGGGCGCCCCCGTGGGGCTCGCGATTCCCCTCTCAGCGCCATCGCGCACAGCCCGGGTGCACGACCGTATAATCGCCACATGAACAACCCGCTTGATGTTTGGCCGAATGCCTGGAAGTCCCTGCAGCAGATGATTCCCGGAAACTCCCGCCATGATGAAGAACTCCACGAGCGCATCAGCGCGCTCGAACAACAGGTGACGCGGCTCGAGCAGGAATCGCAGTGGCGCGGCATCGAACTCGACCGGCGCATCAACGAACTCAACACCACCGTCGAGCACAACGCCGAACGTGACCGGCATGTCCGGGAGTGGACGCTTGCCGACAAAATCACGGCGCTTGTGCTGTTCGTGATTGCCGTAGGCGTGCTTGTGCCCGTGTTCCTCACCCTGTTCGGCGTGATCAATCCCCTTGGGCAGCCAATCAAATGGGTCTCGTTCGGCCTCGCCGCCTTTGCGATGGTGGCATGCGCGGCGACGGTGATCCTACGTGACCGCCTGCCGCGCACCATGGACGCCATCGTGTTGCTCGTGGCGTCCGTGGTGCTGCTGATCTGCGCGTGGCTCGTCTAGCACGCCCGTGCCGCCCGCGCGCAGACCGGCGCAAAACGCTCAGCGGTTCGCGCTCTTGCCGAAGGCGCGCAGACGGATGCCGTTCCAATCGTCGCTCACGGTGAGCGGCATGGACGCGTTCATGCCTGCGGTCTTCGCCGCGTTCTGCACGGTGTTGGAGGCCGGAGCACCGCTACGGCCGGGCTTGGGGGTGAGCACCCAGAACGGGCCATCCTGCCCCAGCACCGCATATGCGTCCACGATGGTGTCTGACAAGGCGTCTTCGTCGTCGCCGTCACGCCACCAGATGATCACGCCGTCAACCGCGGAATCGTAATCCTCGTCAACCAGCTCTTCTCCAGTGAGCGTTTCTATTTTTTCCCTGATCGTATCGTCCACATCATCGTCCCAAAGCCATTCCTGGATCAGGTCGCCGGTGCGGAAGCCGAACTCCTCAGCGTTGTCTGATGCTGTTTGATTCACGTTCGCCAATATACCAATACCGCCGAACAGCGTATTTCGTAGGCTTCGCTTCATGCCGCGCACAAAATAAACCGCTCATGCGGACGTTTTTATTCAACGGTGCAATGCGGCAGACTATCCGCCTGCCCGTTGCCGATCTTCACGAGCGCGGTGTACGCGTCCTCCAGTGAGGAGACCTTGACGTCACGCAGCCCCGCAGGCACCTTGCCCACGACCTGCGCGCAATTGTCGGCGGGGGCCAGGAACCAAGTGGCGCCGTCACGCTTGGCGCCCTGCATCTTCAGGTCGATGCCGCCGATGGCGCCGACCTTGCCCTCGTCGTCGATCGTGCCGGTGCCGGCCACGGCCTGCTTGCCCGACTCATGCTCGGGGGTGAGCATGTCCACGAGCCCCAGCGCATACATCATGCCGGCGGAGGGACCGCCGATGTCGTCCACGTGCATCGTCACTTTGGCGCCATCCACGTCCACTCCCAGACGCTGCGCATAATCGAGACCGGCGGTCACGGCGGCGTCCTGCGAGGACGCCATCTCCTGGTCCGACTCCTGCTGGTACTGTTCGGCGTTCTGCCCTACCGGGAACACGGCCTCCTGCGGTGTCAGCTCCATGTTCGGGTCGGCCCATGCCCACAGCGCCTCCGCGTTTGAGACCGGGTACCCCGGCACACCGGCCGCGTTCACCGTCACGAGCAGCAGGCGCCCTTTGTCGTGGTAGGTCTTCGCGCCCTCGACCTGGATCACCGGCGTGCCGTTGCTGTCGCCAAGCACATCCTGGGTGGGCCCCGGCGTCTCCACGACATACGCGCTCGGCAACATCAGCACGAGCACCGCAAGCAGCACGGCCACGGCGCCAACGAAGAACCGCGCGGGCCGTCCGCTCCAATGCGCGCGGAGCAACTGCCACACGCCCATATGCGCGGATGGCGCCGCGCTTGAGGCGCCTTGCGTTCCCTGTGCGTCGGCGGCGCCGTCGAGCCGCACCTGTCCGTTTGTGTTGCGTTGAGTCATGCTCCCATAGTATGGCGCAAATTGGAATTATTACGCCTGTGCGCGTATTGATGCATAGTAGAATCCGGATTCATCGACGAGACCTAAAGGGGGTCACCACCATGGATGAGAACGCACTGCATCAATGGTTCATCAACTGTTTCGGCCCTGTCCAGGGCGAGATGGCCTTTTCGCAATTCAACAACCTGCCCGAAGAGATCCGTGAGCAGCTGCTCAGCCGCGGCGCCGAAAGCCTGCCGGACCCGCAGCAGGTGCAGTCACTCATGCAGGCCTTCATGGGTGGCGGTATGAACTCATTCGGCGAGATGCAGCAGACGATCAGCGAGGGGCCGATCAATGTCAAGCTCGCCAAATCGATTGCATTGCAGCGCGTCAACTCGTCGGGCAGCGAATCCTCCGTGACCGCGGAGGAAGGCGCCACCATGCGCCGCGCGATGAGCGAGGCCAATCTGTGGCTCGACATCGCCACCGCGTTCAATCCCCCAGCCGGCGAGGCCGAACCGCTCACGCGCGCTGGGTGGGTCGAAGGCACGATCGACGCATGGGCGCAGTTCGCCGCCCCGGTCGCCGCTTCGATGAACGAGGCGCTGAGCGCCGTCATCTCGGACCGTCTTGGCGACGCGTTCGAAGGCGAGATCACCGGTATGTACGCCGGGCCGGTGCCCATTCCGATCCCGGACGGCATGAAGGACCCCAAGCAGTTGATGAAGCTGTTCGCGAACACGTCGTACGCCATGCAGCTCGGGCAGGCGGCCGGCGCGCTGAGCCTCGAGGTGCGCGGCAGTTTCGACCAGGGCATCCGCATGCTCGACAATCCGGCCGGCGGCATGATCATGCAGAACGTCGACGACTATGCCACGTCACTCGAATTCGACGCATCCGAAGTCACTGAGTTTCTCGCGTTGCGAGAACAGGCGTACGCGCGCCTCTACGCGTCGGTGCCGTGGCTCATGCCGCGATTCACCGCGCTCATCGGCAAGTACGCGCGCGGCATCACGATCGACCTCGACGCGATGGAGGAGCAGCTGCGCGACGCTTCGGCGTTCGATCCCGAATCGCTTTCTGGAGCGGTCAATCTGGCGAACGTCGGCATCACCGACACCCCGGAGCAGCGTGAGGCGCTGCGGTCGATCGAGACCCTGCTCGCGCTTGTCGAAGGCTGGGTCGACTGCGCGGTGTGGCGCGCCGGCATGGCGCATCTGCCGCATCTCGACCAGCTGCGTGAAATGATGCGCCGCGAGCGTGCGGTAGGCGGCCCTGCCGAGCTGACGTTCGAGAACCTGCTTGGCTTGCAGCTGCGCCCCAAGCGCGTGCGCGAGGCCGCGGCGCAGTGGGAGCGGATCACCAACGAGCAAGGCCTTGAGGCGCGCGACGCCATGTGGGGCCACCCCGACATGCTTCCCGCGTTGCCGAGCGACGCCACCGACGCCGACACCACTGGCCCCGCCGAAGAAGAGCCGCGCAAGGGCAGCTCGATCGATTGGGACGCCGAATTGAGCAAACTGCTCGATGACGACGGCGCCGGCGATGGCCAAGCCGAAGGCGATGATGCCCAGGAAAACGGTGATTCGACGACCGGCGATGCACACGACGACGGTCCTGCAGACGACGGTTCTGACACATCGGAGCCCAGCCATCAGGCCTGATCGTCCGCACCGGCTTACAGGAAGCGCGTGGGTTGGCGCACCCGGACCGCGCGCTCGTCCTGCCGCTTCGCATATGACAGATACAGTGATTCCTGCGCGCGCGTGACTCCCACATAGAGCACGCGCCGTTCTTCTTCGAGCGTCTCCACGTCGTCGGAAGCCCGGTAGGGCATCAGGCCTTCCGAAAGCCCGACAAGGAACACATGGTCGAATTCGAGCCCTTTCGACGCGTGGATCGTCGAAACGGTGACGCGCCCTTGGTCGAGCGCCTCCACATCGCCCACCGGCGCGCCTTCCACTGCGGCGGCCGGCTGGAGAGCGGATTGCTGCCACCCGGAGTTTCTGCGCACTTGGTAGGGCAATCCCTGCTCCTGCAATGCCTGCACCACAACGCGCTGCTGGCCGTTGAGCCGTGTGAGCACGGCGAAATCCCCCGGACGCGCGCCCTGCCCCACCAAACGGGCGATGCGCGCGGCGACGGCCTGTGCCTCTTGCGCGTCGGTCTCATACGCCGCGCTCAGCACGCGCCGTGACCCTTCGCGCACCGCCTTGAGCTTGAGATAGTCCTCGCGTTGCGCGGATTTGCCCAGCACGGTGTTCGCCCGCGCGACGATGGACTGCGCCGAGCGGTAATCGGTGTCGAGAGCGATGTCCGCGGCAAGCGGATGGAACTCGCGCGCGAAATGGTTGAGGTAGTAGCTCGTGGCGCCGGCGAACGAGTAGATTGTCTGCGCCGGGTCGCCCACAACGCACACATTGCGGTGCGCGCCGAGCCAGCTGCGCATCAGCCGGTGCTGCAACGGCGAGACGTCTTGGTATTCGTCGACTGTGAGCCAGCCGATGTGCGCCCGCACCTGCTCCCCCACTTCGGGGTAGGTGTCGAGGATATGCGCGGTCACAAGCAGGATGTCGTTGAAATCGATCTCCATGCGTGCGGCCTTCTCCTGCTCGTACTGGTCGTAGACACGCGTGAAGGACTGCGGGTCCAATGGCGCAGGCGGCGCATGATGCGTGGCTTCGCACACCCGCACGTAATCCTCCGGCGCAATCAGCGAGACCTTGCACCAGTCGATCTCGGCATGCACATCCTGGACCACATTGCGTTCGGGTTGCATGTTGAGCGCCCGGAACAACGCGGCCCCCACCAGGTCGCGGGGCGATTCGGACAACACCGGGAACGGCCCTTCGCACACATCGGGCCACATGGTGCGCAACTGGTGCAGCGCGGCGGCGTGGAACGTGGCGATGTGCATGTCTTCACCGACTCCGAGGTCGAGCAGACGCGTGCGCATCTCCTGCGCTGCCTTGACCGAGAACGTGACCGCGAGCGCACGTGACGCCTCCCATGCGCCGCTTGCGCACGCGTATGCGATTCTACGCGTGATCGTGCGCGTCTTGCCCGCGCCGGCGCATGCGATGATGCGCACCGGTCCGTCCACGCTGCATGCGGCCCGCCGCTGTGCGTCGTCGAGCCCGTCGAGAATCTCATTCGCCGAAATTGCCATGGCCCCATTGTGGCACGGCCATGCGCGCGGTTCGAGCGGAACGCGCCGGAGTGCGGCTGGTTCCGCTCAGCTGTGTGTGAACATGGTGCAGGACCTGCCGGCCTCGGCTGGGGTTGGGTCATGAAAGCGTTGCAATGCTTGCGAATTGTACCCTCCGCATGGAAAAATACCGTGTGTGACTGAACGAAGCAATCTGATGTTGGCGGCCCTCGCCTCGGCTACGATGCCGAACATCGCCGTGGTAGGGGTACGCGACAGCGAGCAGAAAAACGAGACCGACCAGGCCGCGAGCATCGACCAGGCCGTCGTGCAGGACGTGCATGGCAATTTCTACAACGTCTACGCCACGAACATGCCGCAGGGCAAGAAGCGTCTGGCCGGCCGTGTGCGCGCGGCGCGCGTCGTTGACCAATCGCGCGAGCTCGCCGGCCTCGGGTTCTCCACCGACCATGTGGTGGCGTTCGATCCGGCCAACAACGATCCCGATGAGACCGCCGTGCTCGTCACCACGCACCCCGACGGTGTGGCGCGTTCGTTGGACCTGCTCACGCTCGGCGATTGCGCCAGCATCGGCACCGCCATCGGCGCGATCCACCGCCTGCGCCCTTCGTTCCTTGTCAATGCGAAATACCCGGCGTTCACCACAGGCCAGATCCACGCGCAGCTCACCGCTTGGATCCGCCGTCTGCGCCAAGCCGGCCATGTGCCGCAGGAGATCACCGATAGCTGGGCGCATATCCTCGACACGGAGGGACTGTGGTCGTTCGCCACGTGCCCGGTGCACGGCGGGTTCTCCGACGGCGATTTCATCTTCTCCGGCTCCACGATCACGACGATCACCAATTGGCAGGAGATGCAGATCAACGACCCTGCACGCGACTTGGCATGGATCTTCTCCAAGCTCGATGAGACGCACCGCAACGCCGTCATCTCGGCGTACGGGCGCATCCTGGGCAACCGTCTCGACGATCTGATCATGCTGCGCGCCAATCTGTGGGTACAGATGGACCAGGTCGGCGATTTCATCCAAGCGCTCAACCAGGGCGACAACGCACGCATCATGCAGTTCAAGGCGCAGGTGGACCGCCTCGCCCACCAGCTCGGCACCACGATGCACCGCCGCCGCGACGGCGTGTCGGAGGGCGGCACGGGCAAGCCGCCGAGCACGGTCACCGTCAACACGCTGCTGCGTGAAGACCAGCAGCGCCGCGACACCCCCTCCTCCACCGCCGCGGCAGCCATCCGGTTCGATTCGTTCGACCAGACCGCCGACCGCGACACGACAAACGAGCATGCGGTGCACGCCGTCACGGACGACCGCACGAATTCGCATTCGATCGACGCGATCGGCGTTGTCGACGCCGACGACACCGCGTCCCGCCAGTATGCGGCTTCTGCTGCGTCGAGCGAGACCATGGTAATCGGCATTGACGAACGCACCGACACCGACGCCACCGGCGAAGCCGCAGTGAGCCTCGCCTTCACGCCGTCCACCGACACACAGGCCGCCCAATCGGGACCCGCCGACGCCAAGACGATGCTCATCCCGCTCCTCGAGCGTGAAGAGCGCGCGATGCGCGACGCCCGGGCCGGCCTCAACGGGACGCACCCGCACACATCGTCCAGTGAAATCGCCGCAACGCCCGACGACATGACACAATCGTGAACCTCCGCGCGCACACGCGCGTACAATGCCCATACAACCACAGCAAGGAGCAACAACCATGGAAATCGAATTGGGAATCCGCAACGTCGCCGGCGCCGTCACCTTCAACACCGATGAACCGGCCGACCAGGTGGGCGCCGCCATCAACCAGGCGATCGCCAACCACGAGCCGATCACGCTGACCGACACCAAGGACCGCCACATCATTGTGCCCGCAGACGCCCTCGGCTATGCAATCATCGGCTCTGAGACCCGCCATGCGGTCGGGTTCGGCGCCCTCAACTAGCCATCATGCCTGCGGATCCTTGAAGCCGTAGGCATTCCACAGTGGGATCGCGCCGCGTTCCACAATCTTTGCCACCGTCTCGTCATCGGTCAGGTTCTCACCCAAGGCGTTCGGCTTGCCGGCCCCATGCCAGTCCGAGCCTCCGGTGACGAGCAGATGGTAACGCTGGGCAAGCTTGAGCAAACGCTGACGTTCGGGCTCCGGATTGCCCCGGTGCCATACTTCCAGACCATCGAGGCCTTCGTCCACAAGCCTGCCGATTTGACTGTCGCTCAACAACACACGGTTGCGGCTGGGGTCGGCGGCATGCGCGACCACGCGCACCCCGCCTGCCTCATTGACCGCTTGCACCACCTGCGTCGTCGTCGGCGACGGCGTGGGAATGTAATACTTGCTATGCGAGCTGATCGCATCGGCGAACGCATCCGAACGCGTGGCGTACACACCTGCCGCCACCAAGGCGTCGGCGATGTGTGGGCGCCCGATGGTGGTGTTGCCGCCCTCCTTGACTTGTGCCAGCACATCATCCCACGTGATCGGGTAATCCCTCGACAGCAGCGCCACCATGCGCTTGACCCGTTTGAGGCGCGCGGCCCGCGTCGCCGTGAACAGATCGCAGATATGCCGGTTGCGTGGATCGTATTGGTACGCCAGCATGTGCACGGAGACGCGGCCGTCCTGTGCTGTGATCTCCGTACCGCGCACCAACGGCAGCCCATAGTCCACCGACGCCTGTTGGGCCTGCATCCAGCCGGCCGTCGTGTCGTGGTCAGTGATCGCCACGCCATGCAACCCGGCCTGTTTCGCCTCCCGAACCAAGGTCTGGGGCGTCTCGGTTCCATCGGAAAACACGGTATGGCAGTGCAAGTCCCAGCCATGGGTCGGCGGGTGCATGGGCATCGTTGGCTCGTTCATGGTTCCCATCCTAACCATTGGACGCCTCAAACGGTATCCGCATCGTGAACAACGCCAACCAGATCGAACCACCAAGCCCCACCGGGCCCTGTGGGTGCGGTAACGTGGTATGCATCGCAACCCGTGCACCAGCGTTTGGCATGACATATGAAGAAGGGACCCACCCATGGCACAAGACACCACACCGGCAATCGGCGGCAGCACACCTGCGGAACTCGACGAACCACGCGGTTGGAGGCATGGGGCCACATGGCTCTATCTCGTCATGCTCGTGGCCTCGGCGGTCGCCCTGCTCGTCTCGTTCATCCTCTCCGCCGAGACACTGCAGATGGCCCGCAATCCCAATCAGACGCTGAGCTGCGACGTGAACGCCAAGCTCTCATGCACGACCGTGGCGCAGGCATGGCAATCGGAAATCGTCAAATTCGGCGAGATGAGCTTCCCGAACGCCTTCTTCGGCATCGCGGCCGAATCCGTGTTCGTCACCATCGCCGTTATCGGGCTCGCCCGCATGCGCATGCCCGCATGGTTCGCCACATGCACATGGCTGGGCGGCTTGGCTGCGCTCGCCTATTCATATTGGCTCACGTCGCAGTCGCTGTTTGTGATCAATGCGCTGTGCCCGTGGTGCCTTGTGTTGTGCTTCGCCACAACGGTGCAGTTCATGGCGCTCAGCCATGCCACGGTCACGGTGCAGGGATTGCCCGCACGTGCCCGCGGCCTGCGCAAGTACTACCGGCTGGGGTTCGACCTGATGGTCGACGCCGTGTGGATCGTCGCGCTCGTCACGCTCATCCTCGTCAAAGACGGCGCCTACCTGTTCACGTTCTAGCAGGCGTCCGGCGCGTCAACGCTCCTGCATCATCTGCACGGTGGCCACAAGCGCCGCGGCCCCCGTCAACATCACATTGTTGTCGGTCACGTCCACGCGCAGCGTGCCGCCCTTCACCTTGATGCGCCAGTGGCTGATGTCGGTCTTGGCGCGCAGCACGATCGCCGTGGCGCACAGGCCGGTGCCGCACGACATCGTCTCGCCGCACCCGCGCTCATACACGCGCATCGTGGCTTCGCCGATGTCGGTGGCGGCGTCGATCTCGTCGATGCGCACAAACTCCACGTTCTGGCCTTCGTCGATGCCCGGCTCCACCACCGGCCGCACGCTCAGATCGAGGTTGTCGAGCACCGGCAGCGAGGTGAAGGCGTCCTCGACGACGGTCACCACATGCGGGTTGCCCATGTCCACGAACGTGCCCTTGCCTTCGCCAACCGCCGCGTCGACCGTCACCGTATAGGCGTCCTCCTCGCCAATCGACCATGGACCCATGTCCACACGGAACAGCTGGGTGCCCAGATCGGGGTCGTCGGCGAGCGGTGTCAGTGTTTTGATGCCGGCGCGCGTGCCCAACCGCAGCGGCTGGCCCTCGGTCACGACCGCCAAGTGCATCGCTTGGATGAACAGCGCCGTCGCGCGCGCGCCATTGCCGCACATCTGCGCCAACGTGCCGTCCGCGTTGCGGTAGTCCATGAACCAGTCGATGTGCGCCTTCGCGAGCTCCTCACGCTGGGCGTCGGTCAGATCGGCCACGTATTCGGGGTGGGTGACGCGGATCACGCCGTCGGCGCCGATGCCGAAGTGCCGGTTACACACATGCGCGATCTCCTTCGGCTGCGGGTCATAGGCACCATGGTCGTCGGCGAACATGAGAAAATCGTTGCCGGTCGCCTGTGCTTTGGTCAAAGTCTGTGCAATAGTCATGCCTTCACTGTACTCGCCCGTGTTCCGTACGGCTGGCCTCTGTGCCCTCGGCGCGCAATGCCACCGCGGCATATAATGGCACTCGATGCCATGCCACACGGACATACGGAAAGGACGGCGTGATGAGTTCATCTGCACCAATCGGCGTATTCGACTCCGGGTTGGGAGGCATTTCCGTGGTGCGGCAGATCCGTGCGGAGATGCCCCATGAGCGCATCCTCTTCTTCGGTGATTCCGCGCATGCCCCTTATGGCACCAAAACACCCCAGGAAGTGCGCGCACTGTCACGCACCATCGTGGAACATCTCGTGGAACAAGGCGCCAAAGCGATCGTCATCGCCTGCAACACCGCCACGTCGGCCGCCGTGAACGAGCTGCGCGACGAATACAGCCTGCCGATCATCGGCATGGAGCCGGCGCTCAAGGTGGCGTGCGACCGCGGGCACGGGGTTCCCCAGCGCGTTGTGGTGGCGGCCACGCCGCTCACGTTGCGTGAGCACAAGTTCGCCGCACTGATGCACCGCTTCGAATCAGACAACACCATCTGGCCGCAGCCGTGCCCAAAACTCGTTGAGATCGTGGAGCACGGCCAGCTCGGCGACCATGACCTCGTCATGCGCACGTTGCACGGCTATTTCGACCAATACGACCTGCCCACCGTGGATTCGGTCGTGCTCGGCTGCACGCATTTCGTGTTCTACCGCGACTATTTCCGCGAGTTGCTGCCCGAATCCACCGCGATCATCGACGGCAACCACGGCACCGTGCACCATCTCGACGTGATCCTTGAATCCCTCGGCGCACTCGCACCACAGACCCAAGACGGATCCGTCACATTGACCAATTCCGACCCCTCACCGCGCGTCGCACAGCTTGCGCAGGCACTGCTCGACGCCCCCCGTGCGCCGCGTGACCGTGGCGCCGACCGGTTTTCCAGACATTGCACACAACACATGAGGCGAATATGAGTGAACAGAACCCCCATACCACCGCGATCATCGACGTCGGCGGCGGCTTCCGCGCGATCTTCGGCGCCGGTGTGCTCGACCGCTGCCTTGAGGAAGGCATCGCGTTCGACCACTGCTATGGCGTTTCGGCCGGCAGCGCAAACCTCACGTCGTTCCTCGCGCACCAGCACGGGCGCAACCACACGTTCTACACGCAGTACGCGTTCCGCAAGGAGTACGCGAGCGTCAATTCGTTCATCCACAACCACAACTTCGCGAACCTCGACTATGTGTATGGCACGTTGAGCAACCATGACGGCGAGAACCCGCTCGACTACGAGGCCTTCGCCGCCAACCCCGCGCAATTCACCGTGGTGGCGTGCGACGCGCGCGACGGTTCCACGAAGTACTTCACCAAAGACGACATGCATTACGACGATTACGACGTGCTCAAGGCGAGCTCGGCCGTGCCGGTGGCCTGCCAGCCGTATGTGATCGACGGCGTGCCGTATTTCGACGGCGGCATCGCCGACCCGGTGCCGGTGCAGAAGGCGATCGATGACGGCTGCGACCGCATCGTGCTCGTGCTGACGCGCCCGAAAGACGTGATCCGCGAACAGCACAAGGATGTGGCCCCGGCGCGCATCCTGCGCCGGAGCCGCCCCGAAGCGGCTGAACGCCTGCTCGAACGCTACGCGACGTACAACACCGAGGTCGCCGTGGCCAAGCAATACGAGGCGGAGGGCAAGGTGCTGATCCTCGCCCCCGAGGAACTGTACGGGCTGTCCACGCTGTCGAAGACCTACGAAGGCCTTGAGCGCATGTACCGCGCCGGCTATGGTCAGGCGGGGCGCATCGCCGAGTTCCTCGCCGCGTGAGCCGTCAGGATTCCTGCGACGTGACCATCGCCTTGGTCATCTGGTCGAACACCTCGCTGTAGCCGCCGGGCGTGGAAGCGGGCAGCACCACGGTCTTCGCGTTGTTCGATTCAGACAGCGAGCGCAGCACGTCGAGGTACTGGTTGAACAGCACCACGTTGTTCACCGAATTGATGTCCATGCCCACTTCCTGCAGGCTCTTGATCTGGTCCACGATGCCGTTGGCGATCTCACGGCGGTAGTTGGCCTGGCCTTCGCCCTGCAGGCGCACTTTCTCCGCCTCCGCCGCGGCCTGCGTCTCGATCTGGATGCGCATGGCCTCCGCGCGTTGGCGCGTGGCCTCCTTTTCGCGCTGGGCGGCGTTGATCGAATCCATCGCCGTCTTGACCTGCGGGCTCGGGTCGATCGACGTGATCAGCGTCTTGACCACGGTGAAGCCGAAGCGCGCCATCTCGTTGCCCACGGTCTGCTGCACGTCGGCCGCCACATCGTCTTTGCGCGCGAACGCGTCATCGAGCGTGAGCGTGGGGATCGCCGAACGCAGCGCGTCCTCCATGTACGAACGCAGCTGTCCTTGCGGGTCACGCAGTTCGTAGTAGGCCTTCGCCACGTTCTCGGCGTTCACGCGGTACTGTGTGGAGGCCACGATCTCCACGAACACGTTGTCGAGCGTCTTCGTTTCGATCTTCACGTTGAGCTGCGAGACGCGCATGTTCGTCTTCATCGCGATGCGGTCGATCAGAGGCAGCTTGCAGTGGATGCCGGCGAACTTGACCGCATGGAATTTGCCGAACCGTTCGATGATGTACGCTTGCTGTTGTGGCACCACATACGCGGTGCACACCAGCACGATGATGACGAGCACAGCGATGACCACAAGTGCGATTGCCATGGAATCTCCTTCTCGGCGCGGCCACGGTGGCCGCGAGCCTCATTGCCCGCCATCGTAGCAATGGCGTCAAAACGCGCGTGACCCCTGCCCACGAGCTGGACAGGGGTCACACTGGAATCACGGTTCCCGACCGCGGGAGCCAGTATGGCTTACTTGGTGGTGTTCTCTTCGACCACGCCGCCTTCCACGACGATGTCGTCGGGGTTCGCCGCGTCGCCGTAGACCGGTTCGAGCGTCTCCTTGTAATCCTCGTGGAAGAACCGCTCGTTGCCGAGCATCTCGATCTCTTCGTTGATGTAGTCAAGCAATTCCGTGTTGCCTTTCTGCACCGCCGGCGCGATTGTGTCCACATCGCCCAGGTTCGTCACATCGACCACGTAGCCCTTGTTCGCCTTGGCCCATGCGAGCACTTCGGTGTTGTCGGTGCTCATCGCGTCGCCACGGCCGTCGAGCAACGCGTTGTATGCATCCGCGTACTGGTCGAACTTGAGCAGCTTGATCTCGGGGTGGTTCTTCTCGAAATACGTTTCGGCGGTCGTGCCCTTGGCCACGATCAGCGTCTTGCCTTCGAGGTCCTTCACGTCCTTGATCGGCGCGTCCTCAGGCGACACGATGCCCAAGGAGACCTTCATGTACGGCTTCGCGAAGTCCACCTTCTCCGCGCGTTCGGGCGTCACGGTGAAGTTGGCGAGCGTCACGTCCACCTTGTTCGAGCTGAGCACGTCGACGCGCGCCGCCGGATCGACCGACGTGTACACCGGCTTCACGCCCAGGTCCTTGGCGAGGCGTTCGGCGAACACCACGTCATAGCCCGCGTAGTTGCCGTCCTTGTCCACATAGCCGAACGGCGCCTTGTCGGAGAACACCGCCACGCGCAGCTCCCCCGACTTCTTGATCTCGTCGAGCGTGCGGGCCTTGGCGGCCGAACCGCCCTGCGCGCTCGAACCGGTGGCGGTTCCACCCGCCTCGCTCGGCGTGCCCGCGTGCGGGCCGCAGGCGGCGGCGCCGAGCACGAGCAGCACGCCCGCGGCGGCTGCGGCAAGGGTCTTGCCCACGTTCTTCCATACTGCTGTTGTCATGAGTTGTTCCTCTCTGCTGGTGCGTGCGCCTGCGGCGTCACGCCGTCTGTGCGCCGGCGCCGTCCTTTTCCGTGCGGCGGTGGCGGCTGAATTCGAAGGTGCGCAGGAACTCCTGCGCGCGTTGTGTGGTTGGGTGCGCAAAGAACGCTTCCGGATCGTCGGACGTTTCCACGATGCCGCCGCTGTCGATCATGATGACCTTGTCGGCGATCGCCCGCGCGAACTGCATCTCGTGCGTCACGATGAGCATCGTCTGCCCCGCATCGGCCAATTCGAGCACCACGTCGAGCACTTCATGCACCATCTCGGGGTCGAGCGCCGCGGTCACTTCGTCCATGAGCATGAGCTCGGGGTGTTCGATCAACGCACGGCAGATGGCGACGCGCTGGCGCTGGCCGCCCGAAAGCTCGTGCGGCTTGGCCTGCGCGCGGTCCGCGAGGCCGACGCGCTTGAGCAGTTCCATCGCTTCGCGCTCCACGTCTGGCTTGGGCCGCTTCTGCACCATGACTGGCGCCATCGTGATGTTGCCGAGCACAGTGCGGTTTGGGAACAGGTCGTAGCTTTGGAACACCATGCCGATTTTGGTGCGCAGCTGGCTCGAGCGCTTGGCCCGCCCCGACTTTTCGTTGCCGGGCTCGCCGCGGTCGATCACCTGGCCGTTGAGCGCGATGGTGCCGCCTTGGATGGGTTCAAGGCCGGCCACACACCTCAACAGCGTGGATTTGCCCGAGCCGGATGGCCCGATGATCACGAGCACCTTGCCTTTCGGCACGTCAAACGATATGCCGTCGAACACATTGCGTTCCGCCCCCGCATAGTGCTTGAGCAGATTGTCGACCGTGAGCATTGGCTCACTCATTCGCCCACCTCTTTTCCAGATACCGTGCTGCCATCGAAAGCGGCCAACACACCACAAAATACATCGCGAAGATCGCGCCATAGACCCACAGTGTGCCGGCCGGGTAATCGAAGCGGTGCGCGTCGATGATCTGCTGGCCCACTTTGATCACTTCGACCACGCCGAGCAGGGTGGCCAACGACGTGGTCTTGACGATGCGCGTGGCCAGGTTCACCGAGGCAGGCAGCAGCCTGCGCACGGCCTGCGGCAGGATCACATGCGTGAAGGTCTGCCAGTTGCTCAGGCCCAGCATGTACGACGATTCGTATTGGATCGCCGGAATCGATTCGAGTGCGCCGCGCACGAGGTCGCCAAGTTCGGCGCCTCCCCATAGCACGAACACGAACACGCAGGCGCCGGTCGCATCCAGGTTCCAGTTCCATGCGCGCGCCAATCCATAGAACGCGATGAACAGCAATGCGAGCTGCGGCATGATGCGGATGAAATCCAAGTAGATGCGCATGATCACCCGGATCACCGGATTGCGCAATGTCATGAGCCAACCGGTGACAAGACCCACCGGCACGCTCAACGCCACCGAGACCGCCGCAAGCCATATCGTGACCCACAGGCCCTGCAGCAGACGCGGCATCACGCCCGGCTGGAGCAGGATGTTAGCGCTTTGCATAATCGAACCTCCGCTCCAACCAGGTACCGATGATCGAGATCGGCAACAGAATGATCAAATACGTCACAATCAGCAGGAACAGCGCCTCGTAGGTGGTGTAGTACATGCCGATGAGGTCCTTGGCCATGTACATCACATCGGCGAGCGCAATCGCCGAGACCACGGAGGATTCCTTGATCAGGAAGATCACGTTGGCCACCACGCCGGGGATCGATGTGCTGACCGCCTGCGGAATCACCACATGCAACATCGTCTGCCGCGAGCTGAGGCCCAGCATGTAGGCGTTCTCGCGTTGGATCTGCGGAACCGCCTCAAGCCCGGCGCGCATCGCCTCGCTCATGTAGGAACCGCCGAGGAAACCCAGGCCGATGATCGCGCACATCTCCGCAGACCAGACAAACCCCAGTTTCGGCAAGCCGAAATACAGGAAATACAATTGCACGAGCAGCGGTGTATTGCGGCTGACCTCGATGTACACGCGGACGATCTGGCGCAATACCGGTATGCGCGCGGTCTCGATCGCCGCACACACCAATCCGGTGAGTATGGCGAGCGCGATGCCGAACACCGATATGAACAGCGTCATTTCCGCGCCGGTCACAAAAAACGGCGCGTACCGCGAAACGAACGCCCAATCGAGCATACGACGATCCCCTCCTTTCAAAGGCCCTCGGCTGGTGGATGGTGACGCACAGGTCACCGTGGACTCATTGTATCTGTTTTGTGAAGCATATTCGCTTCAAGCGTGCAGTTTTCCCATATCCGGGGAGAGCTTGCCTATGCGCGCCACGGCCTCGTGCAGCCGCTGTGAAGGCTGGAGCAGGCTCAAGCGCACATACCGCACGCCGGCGTTGCCGAAGCAACTGCCCGGCAACGCCGCCACTCCGGCCTCACCGAGCCAGCGCGCCGCCAGTTCATCGCCCGTCATCGCCGCAGGCGCCTGTGCCCATACATACAATCCACCTTGGGATGCGAACACATTGTAGCCGGCGGCATGTAGGCCCTCAGCCACAATCGCACGCCGCGCCGCGTACCGTGCGGCTTGCTCGCGCACAAACGCCTGGTCCCCGGCGAGCGCGGCGGCGCCGGCGTCCTGCACGAACGACGTGACCATGGAGCCCATCTGGTAGTGGTACTGCTTGACTGCGGCGACGAGCTGTTCGTTGCCGGCCACGAACCCCGCGCGCCAGCCGGCCATCGCGTACATCTTCGACAGGGAGACGATCTCGAGTCCCACGTCGCGCGCGCCCGGCACCGCGTCGAGGTCCGGCAGCCAACCCAGCTCGGCGTGCGCGGGCAGCGGCAGCTCCTCGGCGCCGAGCATCCGGGCCATGCAATGGTACGACGGGTAGTACGGGTCGACGAACGCCACCACATCGCCGGGGTCGAGCAATACGGCGAAGGCCGCGGCAAGCCCGTCGACGGCGCCTTCGACCGCGAATAGCTGCGTGCCGGGATCCAACGCCACGCTGTGCTCATGCGCGTACCATGCGGCGGCCGCCTGCAGGAACAGCGGCTTGCCATCAAACGGCGTATAGCGCGCATTCTCCGGTCTGTCGACGGCCGCTTTTGCCTCTGCACGGATGCGCGCTTCAGGGAACCCGTCGGGATTGCCTTTCGACAGGTCGATCACATCGACGCCGCGTGCACGCGCCTGTGCGACCGTGTGGTCCATTCGCTCGAACACATTCGGCGGTATGGATTGGGCCGTTTTCGACAATGCGATGGTCATGGACACTCCTGAGGGATGGGTGATGGCTGGTGGGGGCTGTCAGTGCGTGAACCTGAGCGCGAGGCGGTCTCCGGCCCATTGGATGAGCTGGACAAGGAGCACAAGCAACACGACGATCGCGATGAGCACGCCGGTCTCATACCGGTTGTACCCGTATTGGATGGCCAGGTCGCCGATGCCGCCGGCACCGATGGTGCCGACCATCGCCGAATAGCCCAGCAAGGAGATCACGGTAAGCACGATGCCGCGAATGAAACTCGGCAACGCCTGCGGGAACACCGCACCAGCGATGATCTGGCGCAGCGGCGCTCCCGTCGAGACCGCCGCTTCGAGCAACCCCGGATCGACGTCGGCGAACGCGCTTTCGGCGATGCGCGCGAAGAAGGGGATCGCCGCGATCGATAGCGCGATGGCGCCACCGGCCGGCGTATACGGATCGCCGATGCACAGTTGGATCAGTGGGATCAGCACAACGAGCAGAATCAGAAAAGGCAGCGAACGGATCGCATTCACCACGAACCCGACCACCGTGTTGACGAGCCGGTTCGGTGTGAACAGCCGTGCCTGTGTCAGATACAGCACGACCGCGAGCGCCGTGCCGAACACCACACCGACTACCGTGGCTATGCCGACCATCGTGCAGGTGTCCCAGAGCGCCTTGCCCAAATGTTCGCGCAGAATCTCCGCTGTGTCACTCATACCAGCACCTCCTGCTGTACGGTCTTTTTCGTCTGTGCTGCCGTGCGCGGGCCGCCGCCGTACGGCGAGTCAAGCGCTTCCTCGACGGCGGCGTCGGTCAGTTCTTTGAAGCCGAACACGGTTCCGCGCAGTTCGTCGAGCGCGTCCTCGACGTCCCGTGCTCCGCGCTGCCCTTCGCGAATCGCCGCGACGAGCACCACGAGAGTGCCGATCGGCTGTGTACCGAAGTATTCGACGTTGCCGTGCAGCACATTGATGGCTACACCATGCCGGCTGGAGACCGCGCTGATGAGTGGATCGAACGCATGGTCGCCCTTGTACCGGAGTTCCACGAGCCTGCCGGCGGGCAGTTCCGGCACCAGACGTTCCGGCACCGCCACGCCCAGGAACCGTTCCACGAGCGCCTGCGTCGTCTCGTGATGGGGCTCAGCGAAGACATCGAATGTCTTCCCCTGCTCGATGATCACGCCGTTTTCCATCACAGCCACACGGTCGAAGATGCGCTGTGCGACCTCGAGTTGGTGGGTGATGAAGACGATGGTGACGCCGAGTTCCGTATTGATGCGCTTGAGCAATGCGAGAATGCCTTCGGTCGTCTCCAGATCGAGCGCGCTCGTCGCCTCATCGCACAGCAGTATGCGCGGATTGTTCGCCAGTGCGCGGGCGATCGACACGCGCTGCTTCTGTCCGCCCGACAGGCTGGACGGGTAGCTGTCCATCTTGCCGGAAAGCCCCACGAGTTCGAGCAGTTCCTGCGTGCGTTCGCGGCGGCGCGCCTTGGGAACGCCGCCCGCGCGCAACGCGAACTCGATGTTCTTGCCCACGGTCGCATTGCCGATGAGGTTGAATCCCTGGAAGACGAATCCGATGGATTTGCGCAGGTCACGCAACGGGCCTCCCCTCAACCCCGTGATGTCGCGCCCATCGATGAGCACACGGCCCGAGGTGGGGCGTTCCAACAGGTTGATCGTGCGCACAAGCGTGCTTTTCCCGGCGCCGGAAAAGCCGACGATGCCGAAGATCTCACCCTGTTCGACTTCGAGACTGGCGTGTTTGACCGCCTCGATGGTGTGTCCGGCCTCATGGAACGTGACCGAGACGTCGTCAAGTGTGATGATGGCGGCCATGGCTCACTCCTTCCACGCGGTCGGCTTGCCGAAATCCTTGAATTCACTGGCGGCGATCGCGTCCTTGAATTCGTCGCTGACGAGCAGCTGCTGCACCTTCACTGCAAAATCGGAGTCTTTGTTGGCGCTGCTCACGGCGAAGACATTGATCACGCCGTCGCCTTGCTGTTCAAGGGCGAGGGCGTCCTGGGCCTTGAGCCCGGCCGCCCATGCGTAGTTGCCGGGCACAAGCACCACGTCCACAGTGTCCAGGGAACGGGCGAGCTGTGCGGCATCGAGCGGCTTGACAGTGAGGTTCTTTGGATTGGACGCGATGTCGTCGGTCGAGGCCTTCGTCGCGTCCACATCGCCATCGAGCGTGATGAGCTTCTGCTGTTCGAGCACACCAAGGCTGCGCGCCAGATTGGAGGCGTCGTTGGCGATGCCGATGCTGGCGCCATCCGCGATCTCGTCGATGGAATCGTACTTGTTGGAATACACACCCAAGCCGAGTGTGGGCACCTGGCCGAGGGACACCAGGTCAAGATTGTTGTCTGCGCTGAACTTCGCCAGATAGTTGCCGTGCTGCATGAGGTTCGCGTCGATGCTGCCGGCGGCAAGGGCCTTGTCCGGCTGCACGTAATCGTTGAACTCCTTTGTGATGAGCTCGTAGCCATCGTCTTTGAGCAGCGGCGCAATGACCTCCTTGACCATGTCCCCATACGGTCCGGGGCATACGCCCACTTCGATCGTTGTGGTGCCGCCGTCTTGCGGCTTGTCGATCTGGCCGGAGGCGGCGGCAGCGTTCCCGCCACATGCGGCCGTGGAGAACAGCACGCATGCCGCAAGCGCTGCGGCGATGATCGAAACCGGGGTGCGGCGTGTGATGATTGCCATGATGGTTGTCCTCTCGTAAGGTTCAGATGGTTTCCGGATGGTGGATCGCATAGGCGTGTTCCGCCAGATGCACTTCGTCGGTGAGGAATTCATGGAGCGGGCAGGTGCTGCCATGCTCGCGTCCAAGCTGGGCGAGGTAGCCGTTGATGTAGTCGACTTCCGTCGGGCGGCATCGTGTGAGGTCCTGGTACATCGACGGATAGTGCTTCGGGTGTGCCACGGCGGCGGTGCGCATGATCGTGTCCACTTCGCTTTCCCGTGTGCCAAGCAGCGTGATGCCCGCGGCCTCGGCAGCGCTGTAGGCCTCATCGACCAACCGCTCGGTGAGCGTGGCGGCACTGGGATGCGCCGCGAATTCCCCGAAGCGGATCCGGTACATGGTGCACAGCGTGTTGAGCACGGAATTGAACACGATCTTCGCCACGCACATGCCTTCGAAATCCTCAACGACCGTGGGGTTCAGGGTCGCCGCACGGAAGTCCTCGACGATGGCGCGCTCCACCGGATCGCTTTCGGGCGTATGGCCGTCGTATGCGCACAGGTTCATCGCCTTGGCATGGGCATCGCCCGTGAAGTTGAAGTCGCCCGGGCCGTACACGTACGCGCCGATGAGCGCTGTTCCCCCGTAGATACGGTCCGCGGGGAAATACCCGTTGAGCCGCTCGAAGTGCCCATGGCCGTTCATTGCGGAGAACACGGCCTGGTGGCTGCGGAACAACGGCGCACACCGTTCGAGCAACCCCGCCAACTGATGTTGTTTGACGAACACGATCCACACATCGGGGTCGCCGGTGTATTCCTCCGGGTAGTAGACGTCGATGGGCACCAGATGGCGGTCCTGGCCATCCTGCGAAACATACGCGCCGTTCTGGGCGCGGATCGCCTCGATGTTCTCACTCCAGCCATCGATGAAGTCCACATCGCATCCAGCCATCTCCTGCAGGAGCACGCCGAACTGTATGCCCATGCCACCTGCGCCGATTACCGTATACCTCATTCGTCTCCCATCCTCTGCGTGCCAAGTGAGGGGCCGGCCCGAAGCGGGCGGCCACGACAACTCACAATGTACGGGACGTGCGGCGGCGACATCACGGCGTGGCTATACGAAGAATTGATACAGTGCGGAAGACCCGAAGTGGCGCAAGCCCTGACCACAACACAACAAAACGGCCGTGTGCAGTGAATTTTCCACTGCACACGGCCGCCGATAACCGTGTTTTATACCCGGCGATGCACCGGGGCTATATCCGCATCCGCACGTTATGCCACGGAACGCTCCAGATCCATCGTGTGGTGCATGCCCTTGGTCCACACCAGATAATAGACGATGCCGAGCAGCGTCCAGATGACGCCCACGATCCATACGTCCAGCCCCAACGACACAAAGATGACAAAGGTCACGATGGCGCCGATGAGCGGGCACAGGATCGAACGCCAGAATGTGCGCCCCTTGTATTGGCGACCCTTGATGCCCAGCCCCCAGATCACCACCACGTTGAGCATGAAATAGGTGGAAAGGGCGCCGAAGTTGCTCACCTTAGCCGCGGTGTTCTGCCCCACGAAGATGAATACGAAGATGAGGACCAAGTTCACCACCGCGGTGAACAACGTGGCGCCAGTAGGCACGTTCGTCTTCTTGTTCAGGGTGCCGAGGAACTTGGGCAGACCGCCGTCCTGGGCCATCGTGTACATGAGGCTCGAGATCGCGGTCATGCCGGAAAGCGAGGTGAACAGGCCGAGGGCGAGCGCATTCGCCACGGCACACAGCACGCCGAGCCACTTGCCGGCGAGTCCGGCCACCGCGTAGAAGCCGCTGTTCTGGTTGGCGATCATGATGTTGCCGGAGGGATCCATGCACATCGTCAGGAAACTCATCGACATGTACAGGAAGCCAAGGATCAGCACGATGATGATCATCGCCTTGCCCGGACCCTTCTTCGGCTGCACGCATTCGTCGTCAAGCGTCACGATCGAGCCGAAGCCCACATACGACAGCGCGCACAGCGAGACGGCGCTCATCATCGCACCCATGTCGAACTTGGATGGATTGAAGAAGGCGGTGCCGGAGAAGTGCGCGGTCTCGGGGTGGCGCACCACGTAGATGACACCGAAGACGAAGAACAGCGCGAGCACAATGAGCTCGGCGGTCAGGGCGAGCTTGTCCACGAGCACAGTGGCGCCCATGCCGCGCATGGCGATGCCGGTGATGAGCGCAAGGAACACCACGCACCAGACCCATACCGGCACTCCCGGCAGGTATTGGTGCAACGCGTTGGCGGCCATGAGAAGCATGATCGCCGGTGTGATGAGGTATTGCAGGATCATGAGCCAGCCGACGACAAAGCCCACGCCAGTGCTCATCTCATGCGAGGCGTAGATGTAGATGCTGCCGCTCGAGGGGAACAGCGGCACCATCATGCCGAACGAAAGCGCGGTGAACAGCATGGCCACCATGGCGATCAGGTACGCGATGGCCGGCATGCCGTGCGAGACGGCGGCCACCGAGGCGATGATCGAGAACGGCGCGATCGGCACCATGAAGATCATGCCAAAGACGATGAGGTCCTTGGTGGTAAGTGTGCGCTTGGGATGGGTCTTGCCCTGTGCTGCCGTCTGTACGGCGGTCCCCTTCCCTGTACTGACTGATCCGGCGGTGTTCGCAGCCATGATGCTCCTCGATCCTTCATCCATGTAAGCCTTTGCTTCTTGCAATATAGCTCGCCGCACACAGGCCGTGGCGCAAAACACGGCACATTTTCCTGTAAGCGTCTGCATACGCCACCGCACGCATGGTGCTAGATTCCATGCACCGCCGGCTGTTGCCGTTGTTGCGCTGTACGCTCACAGATGCATGGCATGCGGCATGTTGACCACGCCTCGAGAGACGATGGTGGGCATGTTTGTGCGTCACGCCACGTTAGATGATCTCGATGCCCTGGCGAGTGTGGAAGCCGCGTGCTTCCCCCCAAAAGAGGCCGCTGACATCGAAAGCCTCGCCAACCGCATCGAGCGCTTCCCCCAGCATTTCTGGCTGTTGGTCAATCCCGACTCCTCGGCCGGCGACACGTGCTTCCCCGCACGACTCGAAGACGGCATGCTCGTCAGCTTCATCAATGGCATGACGACCGACGAGCGCGACCTGCACGACGACATGTATAGCTGCGCGGACATGCACGACGAGCGCGGCGCATGGCAGATGCTGTTCGGCGTGGAGACCGCCCCGGTATACCAGCACCGCGGATGCGCTGCTTATCTGATGCGCCGTGTGATTCTCGACACCGCGATCGCCCACCGCTCGGGCATCGTGTTGACTTGCAAGGAGCGTCTTGTGGGATTCTACGAGTCGTTCGGCTTCATCGACGAGGGCGTGAGCCCTTCGAACCACGGCAATGCGCTGTGGCACCAGATGCGTCTCACGCTCAACGACGACGCGGATGAGGTGACGTCGGACAGCATCCGCCGCGCGATGGCCGAGACCACAAGCTATCTTGACCACAACGGCACGAGTACTGGGCAATTCCGTGTGCTTGCGCAGTAATGCAGAACAATGAGAATTCTTTGCGAAGAAGCACCCTAATATTGTGCATTCTCCGCATGGCATGCGTTAGACTCGTGCGTTGAAGAGATGTCGACAGAGTTTACCCGATACGCCACAGTCACGCTCCATGGTGGAGTCATGGCAATGCGGCTACGGAAGGAGCAGCTATGCCTTTGGTCACTCGGCCCGCCGAACGACTCCCCAAGGATTACATCGCCTTGGACCTTGAGACCACCGGTCTGAGCGCGCAACGTGATCGCATCACCGAAATCGGTGCGGTGAAGATTCGTGACGGTCGTATCGCCGACCGATATGCGCAGCTTGTCAATCCCGGTGTGCTCATCTCCCCGCGCATCACCCAGATCACTGGCATCACGAATGCCATGGTCGAGCATCAGCCGGCCATTGAGGACGTGCTCGAGGATTTCATCGATTTTCTTGGCGACGATATGATCATCGGGCACAATGTGCGCTTCGACATGGGTTTCCTCGCCGAAGCTGAGCACCGCACGTTGCAGTTCGTCAGCAATTTCCGTCGCCCCACGCTCGACACGATGACGATCGACAAGCGCCTCTTCCCCACCGAACGCCATCGTCTGGTGGATCTGATCCGCCGGTATGGCATTGCGGACACGGAAGAGCATCGCGCGCTTTCCGATGCGACGCAGACGTATCAGTGCCTCGAATGGCAGCGACGCTATATCTCGTGTGATGTGGCGCTCCTGCCCACCTCGCAGGGCTGATTCCCACCCGCATATGCAAAGAGGGCGCCGCCCGCAGCAGGAACAGCTGCGGGCGGCGCCCTCTATTGGTATCGATATGCCTTATATATATCTGGTTGATGGTCACGGTCTGGGTATGGCAAAGCCCACCGGTTGGGGTGGGCTTTGTGTCAAGTGTAATGCGGCGGTGTGCTACTCTCCCACACCCTGTCGGGTGCAGTACCATTGCCGTGCCAGGTCTTAGCTT